>Ga0129324_10001737_pt1 | contig 13805 bp, 14 predicted proteins | sample CPBDNA_7_FD_96879 | JGI IMG/M metagenome (GOLD analysis project Ga0129324, IMG submission 96879) | Freshwater to marine salinity gradient microbial communities from Chesapeake Bay, USA - CPBay_Spr_15_0.2_DNA | ecosystem: Environmental > Aquatic > Marine > Coastal | place: USA: Chesapeake Bay... | reverse complement strand
CGACCGTAAATTTTCACAACTCCATCATCAACTGATCCACTGTCATGTGTGTGAAACCATCCATCGGTAGAGACTGCTGTGTCAGAAAATCGGTAGCCGCGAAACAATGAAGGACTTTTCAGAATGATCTGCTGTTCGATTGACTCAATGACTACGCCATCTAAAGGCTTGCCGTCGTATACGATCCCGCCGAATGTCTCGGTCATTCCGTACGTTGTGGCGACATTGGCAGGCAGGTGTGCCGGCGCTGCTGCTCCGCCCAACAGAATCTTGTGAAACAGTGATGCATCGATTCGCGCCAAGGCAGTTGGAACGAGAGAGACGTGAGTTGCTCCGCTGTTCACAGCATCATCGATTCGCGAAGCGTCAAACGACGGGTGAATGGTGAGTGGGTTGCCATGTTTAACCGCACGGGCAAGGATGCTGAATCCTGCAACGTGAGATACGGGTAGGCACAGCAGCCAGTGGGTTGAGGCATCAGTGCTGAGGCGCGCCGCCGACATGGCAAGTAGCGCCTCTATCGATTGGTGAGTGTGAATCACGCCCTTTGGTGTGCCTGTAGATCCACTCGTGGAAATGATGAGAGCATCGCCGTCTTCTACAGGGGCGCCATCGCTGCGTTGGATGACATTGCCGTCTGGCCCAATGATTTGGCTTGGACGCAACACCGACACCAGATCTTGTTTTGCGCGCGCGGGAAGACGTTGATCAATTGGTAGTACGGCATCGCCTTGGTCCCATGCAGAGCGAACATGGCGAATCATGTCATTGCTGGCAGGCATGTCCAAAGCGATTAACCGATGCACGGTCATCAGCGTAGGCGGTGAGAGATGCGACACTGGAGTGATGAATAAACAACCAAGCGGCATGCAACTGTGGATTTTGGGGGCTCGTCTGAGAACATTGCCCGCTGCGTTTGTTCCTGTTTTTGTTGCATGTGGTCAGGCGATATCGCAGCAAACTGATCAGCAAAAGATGTGGTTAAATGCGCTATTCGCACTCATTGTCAGTGTGGCGTTGCAGGTTGGAGTCAATTATGCAAATGATTACTCGGATGGGATAAAGGGGACAGACAATGACCGTGTCGGTCCATTGCGTCTGGTCGGCTCAGGATTGGTTCCCGCAAAATTGGTCAAACGTGCTGCCATCATCGCCTTCGGAATTGCAGCGTGTTTTGGTTTGCTGATAGCCCTGTCAACCACGCTGTGGTTGCTTCCCATCGGTGCTGTGTCTATTGCGGCCGGCTGGTTGTACACCGGGGGCCCAAAGCCGTATGGCTATTTCGGATTAGGCGAATTATTTGTCTTCGTATTTTTTGGTCTGGTTGCTACGTGCGGTTCGGTGTACGCGATCACGCAAACGATTGATGTGGAGACGTGGTTGGCAGCAAGCGTCGTGGGTTTGCTCGCGTGTGCCTTGCTCGTTATCAACAATTTGCGTGATATTCCTGGAGATACTCAAGCGAATAAGAAAACACTCGCTGTTCGCATCGGTGATCGCAAGACGCGACAGCTGTTCTATGCAATGTTTGTGATGGTTGCTGTCATGATTGCTGTAGTTGGCATCAGTGATCGCAGCGTCTTGATCGCGATGTTGGGTTTGGTTTCGGTAGTGCCTGCGGTCAAAGTGGTGGCCGCAGGTGCAAAGGGCCGCGAGCTCATTCCAGTTCTTGGGGCGACCGGCAAAGCGCAACTTGTTGTTGGGCTGTTACTTGCTGTTGGGTTGGCTATCTAGCCACCGATTCACGACCTCAGCGAAAGCTTCGGGTTGGTCGGTATGTGCACAATGGCCTGCGCTTTTGATAACAGCAATCTGAGAGTTGCTCATCAGACTGTGCATCATGTGTGCAGTCTCAGTGAACTTGACGTCGAACTCACCGGTAACTAAGAGGATGGGAATCGTGATTTCTGCCAAACGATCCCACAGGGGTTGCTGCTGACCGGTGCCACAGAGCCTCAAACTACTGGCGAGAGCACGCGGAGAGTTGCGCAATCGATCTTGGATCTCGGAATCATCGAAATGAGAGAACTGAAACAGGGGCAGTGTGGTCCAAGACTCAAGAAATACTTTGGTTCCATCGCGTTCAATTGACATCGCTAACGCTTCATCTGCTGCGATGCGTTCCGTTCGCTCGAGTGGATCAGACAATCCTGGTGTTGCTCCAACGAGAACGGCGCCCGTAAACGAATCGGGATAGTCGATGATCGCGTGGAGCGCCATGCGCGCTCCCATGCTGTAACCAACCAACACAGAATTATGTGCGATGTTTGCAAGTTCGGTGGCCGTCTGTTGCAAATTCAATGATGTGTCTTGAGAGTCACCGTGGTTAGGTGCATCGATAAAAATATGGGTTGAATTGTTGATGCCAGTTGCGGGTTTCATCCATGATCGATGTGTTTGTGTGAAGCCGTGAACAAAACTGATTCGACGATCACCCGATCCCTGGCTAACAACGTGCAATATCATGCTTGGGCGTGCATTCGTTCGAGAATGCGCTCAAACATTTCCACATCTTGAGCGCCAGGAACTGACCACTGGCCATTGATCACAAATGTTGGCACGGCGGTCACACCGAGATCAGAAGCGGATGCAATTTCGGCTCGTACCTGTGCGGCTAATTCATCACTTTGCAAGAATTTCAAGCACGCATCACGATCGATGCCAATCGTTGAAGCGCAACCTGCGAGGACATCAACGTCGGCAATATTGAGACCGTTGGTGAAGTACGCATCCATCAAGCGCTCCTTTAATGCGACGTGAGACGCGTTTCCATAATTGACTAATGCGTATGCAAGCAGGCGGTGAGCATCAAAGGTGTTTGCACGAAGCGCGATATCCATATTGAATTGGATGTTTTCGGCTGCTGCAACCGAGGTGACATGTTGAAGGATCTCGGTAGCACGTGCTTGTCCGCCAAACTTCTTCGCGTACCCCTCAATCACAGGGGTCGCACCGTCTATGGGTGCCGTGGGGTCAAGCTGGAATGGCTTGAAGGAGTAATCCACTTCAATGTCGATTCCGCGGTCACGCAAACGCAGTATTGCCGTCTCGAAGCGCCTTTTTCCGATAAAACACCACGGACATATGACGTCGGAGAAGATTTCGATGCGCATAGATGCCACGATAGAGGGGATGGCTTCCAGTCCTGCAACCACGGCGACATTCTGCGCCACTCTTGTTGATGAGTGGGTGAGGTTGGGCGTCGTCCACGCGGTGGTTGCCCCTGGTTCTCGTAGTACGCCGATGGCGGTTGCGCTCGCAAGTCATCCACAGGTTTTGTTGCATGTGTTTCATGATGAGCGCTCTGCTTCATTTGCGGCACTAGGGATTGGTCTGCAGTCGGGTATTCCTGCCGTGTTGTTGTGCACGTCGGGAACTGCTGCAGCAAACTTCTTTGGTGCCGTCATCGAGTCTCACCACGCCAATGTTCCGCTTCTGGTGTGCACGGCAGACCGACCACCAGAATTGCAAGGTGTAGGGGCGCCACAAACCATCAACCAAACACATTTGTATGGCAGCTTTGTCCGCAAGTTCATTGATACAGGAATAGCCGACTCAGCAAAGCAATCAAAATGGCGTTCAGTTGCTCGCGAAGCATTCGCTTCAACGGTTGGTGTACATCGTGGGCCGTGTCATGTCAATCTTGCGTTTCGCGAACCACTTGTTGGTGAAGTTGGACAGTTGCCACCAATTGATACTCATTCACCAGTGCGGATGAGTGCAGATACGGCAACTGCCTCTGAGCGCAAGAAACTCTCGCTCGCGTTACGCGCAGAACAGGGAGTGATCATCGCCGGTAACGGTATTGATCAGCCTCGATTCGTGTTCGAACTTGCGGCAAAATTGCAGTGGCCAGTTATTGCCGACTCTCGCAGTATGTGTCGGGTTGATAGTGATACTGCCAAAGGTGCGGTAGTGATTAGTTGTGCAGATGTGATGTTGCGTCACCAACAAACGGCAGAGAGACTCACTCCAAAGTTCGTGCTGCGCATTGGGGATCCACCTGTAAGCAAAGTGGTAAATCAGTGGCTAGCACGAAGCGGGGCGGAACAGATAGCGATTACACCTCAGCCAACGCTGATAGATCCCGACAAAGTGGTGAACACCCATATCGTCTCTTCCATTAACGAGTTATTGATCGAGATGTCGCGAGGTGAGGCGCAGCGAGCAACAACTGCATGGATTGATCATTGGGTGAAGGCGGAAAGCGCAAGCAGACAGGCACTCGATGCGACCTTCGCTCAGCAGATCCAACTCTCAGAGCCGCTTGTGGCGACAACGGTTGTTGATGCGTTGCCGAATGGTGCTCACTTGGTGCTGTCGTCGTCAATGCCGGTTCGAGATGTCGAGTGGTTTGGCGCACCACGTACTGGTTTGCGCGTATTGAGTAATCGCGGAGTCAACGGTATTGACGGTGTGGTATCTACCTCTGTCGGAGTAGCACTGGCTTCTGGTGTACCAACAACTTTGCTTATCGGCGATATCGCATTGCTGCACGACAGTAACGGACTATTAAACCTGATTGACCGAACGGTAGATCTCAAGATTGTGCTTGTCGACAATGAGGGCGGGGGAATCTTTTCGTTCCTTCCACAAGCACAAGAACTGTCTGGCAATCAGTTTGAGCAGTTGTTTGGCACGCCGCATCATGTTGACTTTGCTTCACTGGCTGGGGCTCACCGTATTCCGTTTAGTAAAGCCACAACGGCACCTGAGTTGCGTGAATCCTTGTCTGCATCAGGCACGCGAATGATTGCGGTGCGTACTGACCGCAATCAGAACGTTTCAGACCATAACGAGCTCTACCAAGCGGTTTCGAACGCGCTGAACAGTTAATTGGTTTATGGGCGAATGAGAGCTGCAAGCATTGCCTGCAGTTTTGCTTGAGTCTCTGCTAATTCGTCTAGTGGTTCGCTGTCGGCAACGATTCCGCCACCCGCAAAGAGTCGTGCGATGGTGCGATCGCCGTTCAGTTGCGCACATCTAATGGCTACCGCAAAAGTGCCATTGCCATGTTGATCAAACCAGCCAACGGCGCCGCCGTATCTTCCCCGATCCAGGCCTTCACATCGTGCTATCAGCGCAAGGGCTTTGTCGCGTGGGAAACCGCCAAGGGCCGGAGTGGGGGAAAGAGCAAGTGCAGCATCAAGCACATGTAACCGAGGTTCGGAAAGTTTTCCGATCATCTGAGTGCCAAGGTGAGCAACGTTTGCCACTTGGACAATTGAGGGTTCGGCTTCCCAGTCAAGATACGAGCAATGTGGAAGGAGTGTGTCATGGACCATGTTGATCACTACACGATGCTCAATTTGATTTTTGGAACTGGCCAGCAGTTTGTCTGCAAGCAGACGATCGGTAACTGGGTCTCCGGTACGTGGGGTAGTGCCTGCCAGTGGATGGCTCGTGATCTCATCACCGTCAATGGCAACGAGTAATTCGGGTGATGCACCAATAAAGCCATCAAAAGAAAAGCGATAGCTCGAACCAAACGAAGCACGCAAGCGCAGTAGCACTGCATGAATGTCAATTGGCATGTTGGACTCAACAAACACATCACGAGCGATCACGGCTTTAGTGATTTCGCCGTGTTGCACCGCTCGTCGAGCGGTATCTACGGCGCTGAGATATGTGGTTACGGGGACACCTTCGTGGACAGAAAATGAGGCATGTGTAGGTGTTGGGCTTCCTATGTGCCATGGTGGCAACGGGGCATCGTCAATGACCGTCACCCACGTTTCACCGTGTGCGGTTTTTGCAAGAGTGACTGCGGGAAGGATGAATTCACTCGGTGAGTCTTGATTAAAAGGTATCGAACCAAACATCAACGGTCCGACACCAACAGGAGCGTCAGAAGTTTCGTGGAAGACATCTTCCAAGACCATTCGAGCATTTTGAGCAGTTGTCGTTGCACTGATGCCATGACCTGCAAAGCCGATTCCGTCGCGAACAAACAAGAAGCCGTCTCCACGTGCGAATTCGTTGAGATCTACAGGTTGATTAGTAACCGAAGATAAAGGAAAAGAACGGGCTCGCAAGTGTGAACCTATTTTTTGGTGGCGTGCATCAGCTGTGTGAGTCCGCCCGAGAGTTGTTCGTGACGAACATGTTCAAATCCAGCGTCTTGCAACATTCGCACGAGCTGTGCGGGTTCTGGCAGGTATGCAACACTTTTTGGCAGATAGTTATAAGCAGCGCGATCAGAAAGCAAGCCGCCAATACGCGGCACTACCTTGCCGAAGTACACAGAGTTGCCCCACCTGATAAGTGGATTAGTGGGTGTGCTGACATCAAGAAGTGCAATCCGGCCACCAGGTTGCACAACGCGACTGATCTCGGCAAAGAATCGAGACAGATCGACGAGATTGCGAAGGGCAAACCCACAGGTGACACCATCTACTGATGCCGTCGCAATCGGTAATGACAAGATGTCGGCCTGTACACGTGGAGCGTTGCTGTGGTCGGCAGCCAGCATGCCAAACGACATATCGAATGACAGTGGAATTAAACCTGCCTTGCGCAAGTCAATGCACAAGTCGCCCGTTCCGCTGGCCAGATCGAGTACGCGGGCCCCTTTCGGCAGTGCAAGTTTACGAACAGCGATTTTGCGCCAGCGTGTATCAAGTCGAAACGTCATGATTCGATTGACCATGTCGTATCGCGGGGCGATCGCATCGAACATGTTCTGTACGACTTTGGCCTTTGCTTCACCCTGAGGCAGGTCGGTGGTATCCCAAGCGGCTTTTTCGGTTTTGCTCACCTCGTCAGGTTACGACACACTAGGCAATACTTGATGGTGGACCTCGTCACAATGTTGACGAATGTGTAGTTTCAGGGGGACGCATGATTGATTTTTCATTTTCACCAGAGATCGAAACGGTGCGGCTGAAAGTTCGGGCGTTTATGGACGAGTGTGTTCGGCCACGCTGGGATGCCATCGATCAGAATGATCGTGCGGCCGTAGTGAAAGCCATTGTCGAATTACGTAAACAAGCCCAAGAGGAATGGAATCTGTGGCTTCCACACATGCCTGCCGAATGGGGTGGCATGGGGCTTGGGCCGACGGCGATGGCCGCGGTTTCTGCTGAAGCCGCAAAGGTGAGCATCGGTCCGTACGTGCTCAACGCGCAAGCACCCGACGAAGGCAATCAGCACACACTGCTGCATTGGGCAACGCCAGAACAAAAAGAGAAATACTTGCGCCCGTTGTGTGAGGGCAGAGCTCGATCGTGTTTTGCAATGACGGAGCCCGAGGTTGCCGGTAGCGATCCAACGTTGATCAAGACCTTTGCATACAAAGACGGTGATGAATGGGTCATCAACGGTCACAAATGGTTTATCTCGGGCGCACGTGGTGCGCAGTTCGCATTACTTGTTGCTCGTACTGAGGAAGATCCCGATCTGCCTCAGGCAGCAAATTCATGCTTCATTGTCGATATTCCAAGTGAAGGATGGAATGTGGTGCGTGATGTCGAGACGATGTCGGGCGGTCACAACCATTGTGAAATTGAAATCAAAGACTTACGAGTTCCTCATACCAACATGCTTGGAGGCAGAGGACAGGGCCATCTGCTCGGCCAGTACCGTTTGGGGCCTGCGCGTCTGGCCCATTGCATGAGATGGATCGCGCAAGCGGAGACTGCTCTTGACATGATGGTTGCTCGTGCACTCGAGCGATACTCGCATGGATCACTGCTTGCTGAAAAGCAGGGCATCCAATGGTTAATCGCCGACTCGGCGATGGAGATGTATCAAGGCAAATTGATGATTCTGCACGCGGCATACAAGATCGAGAATGGCATGGATTTTACGAGTGAAGTCAGTATGACGAAGCATTTCGTGGCAAATAGTTTGTGGAGAATTATTGATCGCGCAATTCAAGTACACGGTGCACTTGGATATAGCACCGATACACCACTCGCCGGCATGTTGCAGCAGGCTAGGTGGAGCCGCTTTGCAGATGGCGCAGATGAGATTCACCAGATGCGTATTGCGCAACGGACCATTGCCGCATATAAGGATTTTGGAACAACGAAGAAAGCAACAGGAGATCTTCCGCTATGACATCAAGCGCGTTAACGAATCAACAGGTGACCTTTGGCGTGTTTATGCCACAAGGATGGAAGATGGAGTTGGTGGGCATACCAAGTGCTACCGACAAATGGAATGCCGCAGTGGACATTGCTGTCACTGCAGAACAACTGGGCTTCGATTCGATCTGGGTGTACGACCACTTTCATAACGTTCCCCGACCAGCACATGAAACAGTGTTTGAGTGCTGGACAGCCATGGCTGCAATCAGCCAATTAACCACAACTATTCGGTTAGGCCAAATGGTTGGCTGCAATCTCTATCGTCCGCCTGCATTGCTGGCAAAGATCACAAGCACGCTTGATGTGATCTCTGGGGGTCGTTTGGATTGGGGGATCGGAGCGGGTTGGTACGAAAACGAATGCCGCGGATATGGTTACGAATTCCCGGTACCGAAGGATCGCATTGCGATGCTGCGTGAATCCGTTGAAATCGTCAAGATGATGTGGTCTCAAGAAGAGACGACATATGACGGCAAGTATTACCAATTAGTTCGCGCTAATTGCGACCCAAAGCCGTTGCAATCCCCGCGCCCGCCAATTTGGATTGGTGGAGGAGGCGAGCAATTGACGCTGCGCGTGGTGGCACAGCATGCCGATTACTCAAACTTTGGCGGAACACTCGAAGACTTCGCACGAAAAGTGGAAATCCTCAAAGGTCACTGTCTCAAAGTTGGACGTGACGAATCCGAAATACGCAAGACCACGTCGGGGGAAATTTTAATTCGCGATACCGAAAAAGAGCTTCGCGAATTTCAGATTGCAAGTGGCCGCGGCGACAATTTTGAACAATGGAGTAACGCCAACTTCGTCGGTACGCCAGAACAGGTGGCTGAACGCATCGGACAGTTCGTCGACAACGGTTGCAGTGGGTTCATCCCGTGGTGTGTTGATTACCCCGACAAGCAGACTCTGACGGAGTTTGCAAAAATTATGGGGACGTACCGTAATTAGTAATTAGCGAAGGCTAGAAGTAGTAGCGGAAAATCAAATCAGCAACGCATGAAGGTTTTGTTGCTCCTTCGCATTCAAATGTTGCTTGCACGGTTACTTGCACGCCACCGGCAATCTCTTCCGCTGCTGCCAAACTTGCACCGACGCGTAATTTTGCACCAACCGGCACGGGTGCCATGAAGCGAACCTTATTGGTGCCGTAGTTGACGCCCATTTTCACACCCTCAACCGACCAGACCTTTCCGAGTAGCACTGGTGCGAGAGACAGAGTGAGATATCCGTGAGCAATCGTTTGACCGAACGGTCCCGTCTTTGCGCGCTCAACATCAAGATGAATCCACTGATGGTCTCCCGTTGCATCAGCGAACATTTGCACCTGCTCTTGAGTGACAGTGATGTAGTCGCTGTATCCCAGATGCTGTCCAACATGTGCCATGAGGTCTGCTTGGTCTTTAATGATCGTTGCCATTACCTCAGTGTGGCAGACACGGGCACGGTGATGCGAACCAGGGCCGTGTCGCTAACGAAACCAGACCTTTTGATGCGATCGGCTTTGAGTATGTAGCAGTAACGCGCAGAGAGCGATATCGAATGCCGCGCTAAGGAATGACCCGCCAAGTGGACGCCGGTAGATGATGAAATTTGAGACAAAAGGCGAAAATCCTGCAACGAGTGCCAAGTAGTAGCCGATCTTCAGTTCATTGGCCATCAGCAATCCACCAAGTGCATGAGACGCAATAACGATCAATCCGTAAAGGAAACCAAATGAGTAGATCATCCGGATATAGCCAATCTCCATCTGGCTATCCATGAAATTTGCAAGAGCAAAGAACCCATTCAGATAGAGCAACCATGTAGCAATCTGCAGGGTTTGTGGCTGCATTCTGTCGAACCATTTTTTAACATTGATATTGCGCACCGTTCTATTCTTGCAGACCTAACCTATGAGCATGCGCTCCGGCTTTGTTTCACTCGTTGGGCGTCCCAATGTGGGTAAATCCACTCTCGTTAATGCTTTGTGTGGCGAAAAAGTAAGCATCGTGTCGGATAAACCGCAAACCACACGTACTCGTGTGCGTGGAGTGGTTACCCGCGATGATTATCAGATTATTTTCGTCGACACCCCGGGTTTGCATAAGGCTGTCAGCGCACTCGGCGAACGTGTCAACGCCACTGCGTTGGAATCGACGAAAGACGTTGATGTTGTCTGTTTGGTCATTGATGCCACGCAGCCATTTGGATCGGGCGATCAGTGGGTAGCGAGCCATATAGACATGTCTAAGGCAATTGTCATTCTGAACAAGATTGATCGGGCGTCGCCACAACAGATTCTTAAGCAACTTACAAAACTGAGCGAGCTCGGAGCATCTGAGTATTTTCCCGTGAGCGCGCAGAGTGGTCAAGGCATCGATGTGTTGGCTAAGCATCTCGGCACATTGTTGCCAGAGGGTGAATTGCTATACCCAGCAGAGATGAAGACCGAGACAGAGCCGGGTGAGTGGGTTGCCGAGTTAGTGCGTGAGCAATTGCTTGCCCACACACGCGAAGAGTTGCCCTACTCAATTGCAACACGGATCACCGAATGGGAGGACAACGTGGTTCGCTGTGAGATCATCGTCGAGCGCGATAGCCAAAAGGGAATGGTCATTGGCAAGGGTGGCGCACTGCTCAAGATTGTTGGCACTGCTGTACGCAAGCAGCTTCCTAAAGGAACGTTTCTCGAGTTGGCAGTAGTGGTTGATAAGAATTGGCAGCAGCGTTCGGATCGTGTCGAACGCTTGGGCTACTAATTACTTCGTGATCAGCATTTTGTAATCGTCGAATGCAACGGGCACGCCGGCGGCTGCAATATCTCCTCTGCCTCTCGGTACTCCAATTGGTTTACCGTTCACGCTGAATGTCACTTGGCCGATTCCCGGCTGACTTGTGAGGGTAAGTGAAATCTGTGCAATTGCTAACCGTTGCTGACTTGTCGTGAGAGCATCAAGAATTCCGCTCTGTAAATTGATATTGGCAACCCCACCCTGTACGTCGATTATCGCGGTGAGATTGGATGGTAAGAGGGTTGTCATATTGCTGTGAGCTGGATCTGGTAGTCCCGCGATCAATGCTGCAAATACATTTTGTGGATTGGTTGGGCCACCAATTTCCAACTGAACATTGAATAACTGATTATTTTTTATAAAATATAGATTTACTGTTTCATATACTGCACCTGCCACTGTTGTTTGTGCGGCAATGGGAACAGTGGTTGTTGGTGCCGTTGTTTCAGGTGCACTGAGATCAAACGGGATTTCCCTTTGGTCAATTTCGATAAATTCGCTGCCACTATTCACTGAACATGCTGAAGTGCCAATAGTCAGGATGAGTGAGAACAGAACGGTGTAAGTGGTTCGATTCATGAAACTCCTCCTGTAGGAAAAGTAACGATAAAGGAAGATCCCCCTTCGGATGAATCTTCAACATGGACGGTTCCACTCATTGCTCGCACGTGTTCACGCACAATTGCGAGTCCTAGCCCGCTGCCGGTGCTGTTGCGTGAAGCCGTACCGCGAGCAAAGCGATCAAAGATATTCGCGCGTTCACTCACAGCAACCCCTGGGCCAGCATCATGAACGCCAAGTGTTACTACGCCTTCATCGATAACCAAGGTGATTCTTGTTGCCCCCAATGCATGATCACGCGCATTCTCGAGCAGATTCACCACTATCCGTTCAATTCGCCGGCGATCAAGCACTATTTCATCATCGGAGGCGATATCACCGTCGCTACTGCTGATCTCGCTGTGCAATGGAATGTTCCCAAATCCATAACGATTCATGATTCTCAGGACTAGATCGTTGATCTGAACACGTTCGACCTCTTGAGTGAGAGCACCAGCATCCAGGCGTGACAATTCGAGTAAATCAATTACAGTCCTATCAAATCTTTCCACTTGCTTTTTGATGATGTCAATTGCCTGTTGATTGCGATCCGTGAATTCATCGCGGCGTGATACGAGCACTTCAATCGCTGCGGTCAAAGCAGTTACCGGTGATCTCAGCTCGTGGCTGACGTCACTCGCAAATCGTTGCTCGCGCTCAATTCGGGTCTGAACGGCGTTCGCCATTTCATTGAAAGAAATCACGAGATTTTCCAAGTCGGTGTCCTCTTCATGCGACAGACGCGTGTCAAGTCCGCCAGTAGCGATTTCATTGGCAGCTTTTGCGACTCGACGTAGAGGGCGCAGAACGCTTTGGCTCAATGTAAAACCGAGTACTCCCGCTCCAGCCGTAATCAAAGCAACACCAATCACGAGTGTGGCCAACATGGTTCGTAGTGTGTTAGCAACATCGCTGATCGGAAACACTTCGTAGTACACCGCGCCTATGGAGGGGATCACTACACCGACTGCTTCGTATGGATTGTCAGCGAACGAAAAGCGTTGATGGCCCGTGAGACCATCTTGAGTTTTGGCGACAAGTTCTTGTGGCAGATCAGATTGCGAGAATCGCAACGGGGATTGCGCAAAGAACAGTTCGACTCGATCTGCGGTCTGTTGTTGCAGCAAGACCGCGTATCCACCCTGCTCAGTGCGGATCTGAGTGATCAATTCGGCGATGTCGGCGTCGGCGGTTGTGATCAGGCTGCGCATTAGTTGGGCATTATTAAATGCTTGTCGTTGAGCGACAAGAGTGCGTTGTTCTAGGAGGTATGACCGAGTGCTGAAATAGGTGACGACGCTAAGTGAAAGAGCGGCGACCAGGGCAGTGAGTGAGAAGAACACCACCATGCGCTGCCGCAGACCTAAATCTTTTGGTAATCGAATTCTCGCCACGGGTACAGCCTCGCAGGGATTCGCCTAAATCAGAACCGGCGGGGCTCAAGGGGGAGCATGAGCGCCCGCCGGTTTGATACCCAGATTCTGCTTGGTGAATGTGAAAAAACTGGGCGAAATATGTGCGTTTTCTGTAACAATTTGCGCAACTACGGCAGACTTTGAGGCGATGACAACACTGCTCTTTATTGAAGACGATGAATCCATCAGGACTGCCTTACGTCTCGCACTCGAAGACGATGGATTTGATGTTATTGAGGCTGTTGATGGAGAGTCAGGAATTGCGAAGTTCGGACAGGTGCAACCCGATTTGGTGTTGCTGGATTTACGGTTACCCGACATCTCGGGCTTTGAAGTGTGTCGTGCACTTAGACGTTCAAGTATTACGCCAATCATCATGGTGACCGCGCAGACTGACACGGCAGATCTCGTCAATGGCTTTGATGCGGGAGCCGATGATTACGTCACAAAACCGGTGGTGCCACGAGAGTTGTTGGCACGAATCAATGCGGCCTTGCGTCGTTCCCAGCAACAGCCCGACCGTGGACCTGACGTTCATTCGATTATTTCAATTGGAGAGATTTCAATTAATCGAGATCTCAGCGTTGTTACGCGAGCAGGAAAAGAAATCGCGCTCACAAAAACCGAGTACTTGTTGCTGTGTGAGTTTGCTGATCACCCTGGAATGGTGCTGTCACGAGACCAGTTACTCGAACGAGTGTGGGGTTATGAATACTTGGGCGACTCGCGCTTGGTGGATGCTCACGTGCGGCGGTTACGCGTGAAAATTGAACGTCAACCGGATGAGCCGACGCTCATTGTGACAGTTCGCGGAATGGGATATCGGCTACTTAGTCCGTAGCCAAAAACGAAACCACATCAGCGATATCAATGGTTCGTTTCATAGGTGGCAACGCCGCAACGAGTTTCTTGCCATACGGCTTTGT
>Ga0129324_10001735_pt1 | contig 13813 bp, 15 predicted proteins | sample CPBDNA_7_FD_96879 | JGI IMG/M metagenome (GOLD analysis project Ga0129324, IMG submission 96879) | Freshwater to marine salinity gradient microbial communities from Chesapeake Bay, USA - CPBay_Spr_15_0.2_DNA | ecosystem: Environmental > Aquatic > Marine > Coastal | place: USA: Chesapeake Bay... | reverse complement strand
GCTACTTTACTAAACAATCAATCCAGAAATACTCCGCTACCCGCTAAGAATTCCTTTATAAATATCCATTTTAACGGCTCAACCCAAAATACTAAGGGTATAGGGGCAAAAGTCATGGTTTATGCCCATGGGAATAAGATGGTTCAGGAAAATTACCCTGTTAGAGGATTTCAATCGTCTATGCCGCCAACCCTTCAGATGGGCTTAGGTGAAGCTCAAACCATTGATTCTTTGCGCGTAATATGGCCGGGTGGTAAAACCAAATTATGGGAAAATATTCCTGTAAATCAAACTCTTACCATTAATGAAAAGGACTTGACCGAGTTATATTCCTATCAGCAACCAAATGGTATTGTACCCTATTTTTCCACCTCGGACGAGATTGAATTTGTTCACAAGGAAAATGAATTCAACGATTTTGATATTTCTTATTTACTTCCACATAAATATTCAACTTTAGGTCCTGGAATAGCTGTAGCAGATGTAAACGGTGATCAACTGGAGGATTTTTATATAACAAAGGCCAAAAACGGATTGGGTGGTCTATTTTTTCAAACTAAAAATGGAAAACTTCAGCGCCAAGAGCAGGCTGTTTTTTCTTCGTTTAAGGAATCTGAAGAAACCAATGTTCATTTTTTCGATGCCAATAAAGATGGTTTCCAAGATTTATATATTGGGATGAGTGGAAGTGAATGGCCGGAAGGACATAAGAACTTAAGGGACAGATTGCTCATTAATGATGGAAAGGGAAATTTCAAAGATGAAAGTTTCCGATTACCTACCTTTTACCAACATACCGGAGCCATTACCTCGGCTGATTTTGATAAGGATGGGGACGAAGATTTGTTTATTGGAAATCATTTCATTTCTGGTAAATATGGTTTTTCTTCCCAAAGTTACCTGCTCATAAATGACGGGAAGGGTCACTTTTCTTCATTATCTGAAAAAAAAGGGTTTGACGTATCTGGTATGGTTACTGATGCAAAATGGGTAGATTTAGACGGAGATAACTGGCCCGACCTGTTGATTGTTGGGGAGTGGATGCCCATACGAATTTTTAAAAATGAACGAGGCATTTTAAATGAAATAAAGAATACCTCGTTGGAAAATACTTCCGGGTGGTGGCAAACCATAGAGATTACTGATGTAGATAATGACGGCGACAACGATGTTATTTTAGGGAATCAGGGGGAGAATACGAGACACCAACCTTCCAAAGAATTTCCCATGTATTTGTATGTCAGTGACTTTGACAATAACGGCACTTTAGACCCGCTCATCACCTATCAAAGTAAAAAGGGTATTTTCCCAATACATAGCAGAGACGAACTGATTAAACAAATACCGAGTTTAAAGAAAAAGTTTGTCAAGCATGAAGATTTTGCCGGGAAGACCATTTCACAGATATTAGGAGCAGAAATGATTAGAAAAAGTAATAGACTGGAAGTCACCCTTTTTAGCAGTATTTCGCTTGAAAACATAGGGAATTTCAATTTTAACATTAAAAAACTACCTAAAGAAGCACAATTCACCCCTATTTATTCCATTTTGGCTACGGACATTAATGGGGACAACTTACCAGATTTGATTATTGGAGGAAATAATGTGGATACCGCGCCGTATTTTGGAACTTATGACGCGGGCAGAGGGCTGGTCCTTTTAGGGAAAGGCGGTGCAAATTTCTCGCCGCTATCTGCTGAAAAGAGTGGACTCAATATTTTTGGTCAAATACGCGATATAAAAAAACTGAATCTTCAGCGCACTATGCATTTAATCATTGGATTGAATGACGATAATGCGTTACTTTACCAATTTAATCCTAAAAAATAAAACCATCATGTCTGCCATAATGATAAAAAGAACGGGTGTCATCAGTTTACTTTGCCTGGCAATATGGTCATGCAAAACTGAATCAACGCCTTATACCTCGGAAATTGATAATCCCCAATATTATCATAATTCCTTAAAGCAATTGACGGATATCATTGTTCACGATATATTTTCACCGCCTGTGGCCAGTCGCATTTACGCCTATTCAAATATTGCTGCCTACGAGGTTTTAGTTCTCGGATATCCTGAATATCAATCTTTAGCTATTCAATTGAATGAATTAACTCCTATTCCGGCACCGGATACGACAAAACAAATTGATTTTCATCTCGCTGCCATCCATGCTTTTTTAACTGTTGGTAAAGCACTTATCTTTTCAGAGGAAAAGATGGACGCATTCAGGGAAAACCTTCATGCTGATTTTAAAAAAGGCAGTGTGCCCGAGGAAATATATTTGCCATCTATAGCTTATGGAGAGAAGGTAGCTGAACACATATTGACATGGGCTGCGAAGGATAATTACAAACAAACCCGCTCAATGCCCAAATATACCATAAGGCAGGAAGATGCCTATTGGAAACCCACTCCTCCCGATTATATGGAGGGAATTGAACCCCATTGGAATAAGATCCGTCCTTTTGTAATGGATTCTGCCAGTCAGTTCAAACCTGCCCCGGCACATACCTTTGATATGCGCGCCGGGAGTACTTTCTATAAAGAAGTAATGGAAGTTTACGAAGTAGGTCAGAACTTAAAGGATGAATCTCTAAACATTGCAAAATTTTGGGATTGTAACCCCTATGTTTCCCATGTTCAGGGTCATGCCATGTTTGCCACAAAGAAAATTACTCCGGGAGGACATTGGATGGGCATAACAGGCATTACGACACAGAAAGCGAAGGCTGGCTTCGTGGAAACTGTAGCTGCTTATACAATGGTTTCCATTTCCTTATTCGATGGATTTATAAGTTGTTGGGATGAAAAATGGCGCAGTGTTGTCATTCGGCCCGAAACGGTCATAAACAAATATGTTGACGAAGACTGGGTGCCCCTTCTTCAAACGCCCCCTTTTCCAGAATATACCAGTGGGCATAGTGTAATTTCCAATGCGTCGGCAGAAGTATTAACCCATTTGTATGGTGATAATTTTGCATTCAGGGATACCTCTGAAATAGAATATGGGCTTCCGGAGCGGTCTTTCACCTCTTTTCGACATGCTGGAGATGAGGCATCTTTAAGCAGGCTGTATGGAGGCATTCATTACAGGCAAGCGATTGAAGAGGGCGTAAAACAGGGTAAAAAAGTAGGGAATCTGGTTATTCAACAGGTTAAACTAAAAAATAACCTAAAATAATTGAAGGCTGAAGGAGGATAAAACCATCTACTAAGCTTTTCAGCAACTAAAAAGGAGGCGAATAAAAATCATTATTCGCCTCCTTTTTAGTTAAAAAATAGATCATTAACTATATCTAAAAACATTGAAGGGCTTGCCTGGCCAGACAAGGTGCACAATAACTTCCTGCACAACTTGTAAAAATTGCCACTGCTGCTGACAAACTCACCCCACCTGTGGCCACGCCTAATGCTGCATTTAGTGCGGTACAAACGGCTACACGAACAATACATCTGGTCTTACAATCATCCCTGACTTCCCGCCAGAAGCAGCGAATCCAGCTTTTTGCCGGTTGCAGATTGTTTTGAGCATCGGCATACCATTCTTCTCCTTTGGTAAATGCCTCTTCGGTGCTCACATCACCTTCAGGGAAAATGATATAAGCAGTGTAAGTGGATGTTCCCACCTGCCTCATAATAATGGATGCCCCTTGCCCCCCTTTTCCAGCTTTAGGATTATAAAAGTCAAAAGCTAAAAATTTGGATTTTGCATAAACGCCATTTTCCATTTTATACTCCCCAGTAAAACCCCAATTTCCCTCTTTCATATTCAATTTCACAAATCCTCTTTTCTGTAAACCATTCAGAACGGCTGCAAAAGCAGGATTTTTTTGAGAAGCTGAAAATTGCTGCATAAGTTCTGTTGGTGTCATGAACTTGAGGTCTTTGATATGATCAGGAGCCTGTTCGTCCAAAACACCTGACGTCTGAGAAATTAACTGACCAACCACGGTCATAAAAAATAGGATTAAACCTCCTGAAATAAAATTTTTCATGTTGAGCATTTAATAAAGTTAATAAATTAATGTTTATTCCAGGGTATAAAATATTTTACCCTTACTTTCTGTCAGAATCATTTTAGTCAACCTACAGAAATCAATTTTGGTAAAAATAAGCGGATTATCATCATCTTCAGAGAAGGTAATCATAATATCCTGCTTACAAGTGGTACCTCCAAGTATAGGTATGGTTACGGTAACCACCGTACCAGCTTCAAACGTATCCTCTGGTAAAATATCCTCTCCCCAGGCCTTTTCTTTTGAACCATTTACAAAAACCCCATACATGCTTGTTTTTGTATTATTTTCAATTTCAAAAGTTAGTTCTTCCAAAACTTCCAGCGCATAATAAATTGTTTTACCTTTTTGAGTTAAAATCATTTTATCTAACGTACAAAAATCAATATTTTCAAAAATCAGTGGATTTTCGCCATCTTCAGAAAAAGTGATTTGTATATCTTGTTCGCAGATGGTTGATTTATTAATAGGTATCGTAACCGTTAGGGTTGTCCCAGCTTCAAAAATATCATCTGGTAAAATATCCTCTCCCCAGGAATCGCTATCAGTACCTGTAACATAAATGCCATAGAGATCGGTCGTTGTATTATTTTCAATATAAAAAGTCAGGTAATCCTTTTGAGCAAAGGCTGATACTGAAAACAAAAGGGATAAAAGAAAAACATTAAATTTCATGGATGTTGATTTAGAGAAATATAATAAACAAAATTAAAATCAAATTTATTGTAAAAAAAGAAAATAGGTTGAAAAACAATACATTAAACAAAAAAAGGTTGGATATAATATTTTTGATAATAATTATTGACATCGTATTTTGAACCAAAGTAAATCTTTACTCTCTTTCCCTACGTTGTAAATGTTGAACAAAAAGCCTCAAAAGCGCATCTACCTATTACAATGGATTTCGAATAAATAACGTTTAATTTTCTCAAATTTACAAATTCATCTACATGGAAGCTAAGTCAAGGCCAGAATTATTTTTAAAAAAAGCAAATTCAGAAGAAGAAATTTTTCAGAATGAAACCCTAAGACCTATTTTAAAATTACAACATGAACTTATAATCACCCTGGCACAGGAGTTTCTTAAAAGCAGAAATGTCACCTGGGAAAAGGTAAAAGAAAAGGATCCATTTCAATGGCTAAACATAAATATAAAAAGAGATATTCCGTTTAAGAATCAATTAATCGGTATGGTCATAGGCCAATTCAGTAAGAATGAATTGGATGAATATCTAACCTTTCAAAAGGAAATGAACAAGAGGATCATCAATATGATGACGGAAAGGATTATTAGTCATTATGTTACACCTATTAACAAATTTTAATTTTTATAACGTTGTCTTATTATTTTTCACTTTCAAAACCTAACTTAAAATTCTTAGTGATTGAGATTATTTCTGGTATTGCAGGTTTTACAGTTGAACAAATTACACCTTTATTTAATAAAGCAATTGACGAAAACATTAAAAATATATTTTCACCCGCAAGTTATTATAAAATATTGACGAAGGAAAAAACACAGAACCGCTAACACGGGTTTTGCAAAAGTGGCGGTTCAGTGCTCCGCAGACACATTTGTGATGAAAATCGCCACCTTCGCCTGGCGCGAAACCGTAATGATCGACCAAAAGAGAAAAGACCCTTAATATAAATTTGTGTCCCAATAAAGAAACTATTATATTTGTCATGTTGTTAAATAATCATGAATGTTTAAGGTCAAATTTCTAGAAGAAGCCAAAAAGTTTTTAGACTCTCTAGATGAAAAACCTAGAGATAAGATTTTTTACAATATCTGGAAATCTAAAATATCCAAAGATGAAGAACTTCTCAAGAAACTTGAAGATGAAATCTGGGAGTTCAGAACATTGTATAACAAAAGTGCTTATAGATTATTTGCATTTTGGGATGAAACCGAGAAATCAATAATAATAGCAACACATGGAATTACCAAGAAAACAGATAAAACGCCAAAAAAAGAAATCAATAAAGCCAAACAATTAAGAGAAGAGTACTTAAAAACAAATAAGAAATGAAAACATATAGTTTAGAAGAGTTGACAGATCTATATATTGGCAAACCAGGAACACCAAAACGTGAACTTTTTGAACAAGAGCTTCGACTTGAATTGATTGGTGATGCTATAAGGAAAGCAAGAAAAGCTAAGCATTTGACACAAGAGCAACTTGGTGAACTTGTGGGTGTACAAAAATCACAAATTGCAAAAATCGAAAACTCAACAACTGATGCAAGATTCTCAACCATCTTAAGGGTGTTTGATGCACTACAAGCAAAAGTGAACTTTACAGTTGAATTAGAAAACCAAAAGCTATTGTTAAGTGAATAAGAAGAGCTATGATTTTATTTTATCCAAATTACAAAAAGTTCAGGCTGGCCAATCATTCAACAGTCTAGGTAAGTCAGAAATACCTGAAATTGTAATCACCGAATTATTGGTAAATGCGCTCATTCACAGAAATTATTTGATACACGATTCAATTAAATTATTTGTCTTTGAAAATCGCATTGAAATAACAAGTCCTGGTAAATTACCGAATAGTTTGACTGAAGAGCAAATTAAAAAAGGAGTACGACGTTCTAGAAATCATATTATTGCATCCCTTGCTCCCGATCTATTAGCCTACAGAGTTGCAGGTAGCGGAATTTTACGTGCCTTTCAAACCTACCCTAACATTGAATTTCTAAATGATGCGGATGGAGAACAATTTAAAGTTACTATTCATAGACCAGTATTGAACTGAAAAGTTTCTTTGTTTGTGAATCATAAACATCCGATTCAGTCAAAACAAAAAAAGGGATCTTTCAATTTATGTAGAAAGATCCCTTTTTTATATTAAAACATAAATTAAGCCGCTTCAGAAGACTTTATACCTTTTACCCAAAAGTATAAGAAAGTGAAGGCTACAATCAAAATTAAAGGAAAATAAATCATGGTACTTAGCGTAGCTTGGCCCGCTGCCAATTCCAAATCATCTCCGGTAAGGCCCAATGCTGCTTGCTCCACCCTATCACTATTAATCCAATTACCAATAATGGGTTGAAAAATAGAGGAAGAGAACATACCAACGGCTCCGACGATAGACATACCTAAGGCACCACTTTTAGGAATTTTTGCAGCCACAAATCCAATCATATTTGGCCAGAAATATGCAATGCCTAACGCATATATGATAGCTGCAGCGTAAGCCATGGTGCCTGTCTGCGTACTAAATAAATAAATACCTATGGTAGCCAATACAGCAGAACCGAGTAAAACTCCTGTTTGATCTAATTTATGAACCACTTCACCTCCAAAATAACGGGCAACGGCCATCAGACCAGTTATTAAAGCGAGGATTAACATAGGTTGGGCACCACTTTTTGATAAAATAAATCCAGTCCATTGTTGAGGTCCAAACTCGGTAATAGCCGTAAGGGCCATACAAGCAAATATAAATAGGAAGAGCGGAGAAACCATTGCCTTCAGATTTTCGCTGATTGAAGCGGATAAAGCAACCTTTGGTTTTGGGAATTCCTGACCAAAAAACAAGTAAGCATAAACTACGGTTGGTATCATAATCACCCAAATCTGTGATTCCCATCCGAAACCAGCGTCTGTCATAAATTTAGACACAAGACTTCCTATAACTATACCACCAGGGAACCACATGTGAAAACGATTCATCATTTTGCTCATTTTCACGCCTTCATAAGTATCAGAAATCATTGGATTACAAGCGGCTTCCGTACAGCCGTTGCCTAATCCTATGAGGAAAGTTGAAATAAGCAAACCCATGTAACTTCCTGAATAAATGGTCAGAAGAATACCTACTGCATGGGCGAAAAAAGCAAATTGCATGATTTTTTTTGGCCCAACCGTGTAATAAACAAGACCGCCAACAACCATGGATAGAGGAAAGCCTAGAAACCACATAGAGTTAATAAATCCGAGTTGAACAGGTGTAAGACTTAATTGCTCTCCTAACTGGGGCAAAATACCTGCTCTTATACTAAAAGAAAGAGCTGTAGTTATCAATGCAAGGCAACTACCATAAAAAAGTCGTTTGTCGTTTACCATAATGAATATTTTAACTGTTTTTTGGTTAATAAATTACATGCAGTACCAATATACCTTTTTTTTAAAAATTTAAGTAACCTTTGTTACATAAATCTATTTTTAGCACCTTAAATGTTGAATATTTCACCATTCTATTTCAGTTTCACCGTTTTTCCTGTTGCAGCTGACATTTTTGCTGCCTCCAAGATCCTATTTACCATCACATTATTTTCCAGGGTATAAAGTCCGAAAGGTTCCGGTTTCTCCTTTCCTCTTAACACCGCATGCAAGTAAGAAAAAGGATTGGTTTAAACGGCTATATCTTTATCCGTCACCGTTTTTTCGTATTCCGCTCCATTTTTGCTATTTCTGAAGCGCATCTTATTGGCATTCAGAGCAGTAATAGCGGCACTGTCGCCATAAATCTCCATATCTTTCCTATTGTATGTCCAATTCCAGGACGCCTGAATAATCACTTGAAGGGAGGGATAATTTAAAATAACCGTGGCATCGTCATCTACTTTTGGATAAATATGGGGTTTAAATTGATTTGTCACTGCGGTGACCGACACAGGTTCCTGACCATTCAAGAGATAAGTAGCCAGATTAGCGCCATAACATCCAAAATCCATGAGCGCCCCTCCACCATTTAAAACGGGATCTGTCAACCATTTAAAAAATTCGTCCCCGACGCCAATTTCTTTTGGTCCCTGATGACCATGATGAAAAACCACTTTTCTTATTTGACCAACAAAATTACTATCCCTAACTAATCTGAAACTTTCAGCGGTAGATGGGTACCAGGAGGTCTCATAATTTGTCAACAGCATAACCTTATATTTATTTGCCAACTGCTGCATTTTTAAGGCATCCTCCAAATTTGCTGCCAGCGGTTTTTCCACCATAATGTGAATACCGAGAGGAGCCGCAATTTCCACAACCTCCAAATGTTCTTTTATAGCGCCGAATGCCAACACTGCTTCCGGTTTTAATTTATCCAATGCCATTTTTAAATCATTGAAAAATAATTCTTTAGGTATTTTGTACCTTAACGATTGCTTTTCAGCCAGATCCTGGTCTGGTTCATAAATACCTATAACCTGCATTTCAGGTCTGTCCAATTTATTTAAAATCCAACCGGAATGTCCATGGGAAGTACCCGCAACAACCACTTTAACCGCCGCATCTTTTTGGGCATGTAAAGGGGAGAACAACATGGTTGACAATATGAAAAGTCCAATGAGGGGTATACATTTTTTCATTTTACAGCATTTATTTATGTGTAAGTTAGCAAGCAAGGAGTTAATTTCCATTATATGCCCGACTTTTTTTACCTTCGCGTTTCAATAATTATGTTATATGGTTACAGTAAATGACGTTTCGCTACAATATGGTAGAAGATTTCTATTCAACGAGGTAAATATTAAGTTTACCCGTGGAAATTGTTATGGTGTCATTGGTGCAAATGGTGCTGGAAAATCCACTTTCCTGAAAATATTATCTGGTGAAATTAATCCTAATAGAGGTTCTGTTTCTATAGAGCCTGGAAACCGAATGGCGGTATTAAAACAAAATCATTTTGAATTTGAGGAATATACGGTTTTAGATACGGTAATGATGGGGCATAAGGAAATGTATGCCATTCAAGTTGAAAAAAACAACATTTATATGGATCCGGATGCTACTGAGGCGGACGGATTACGTGCGGCAGATCTGGAAAATAAATATGGTGAAATGGGTGGTTGGACCGCTGAAAGTGATGCCGCCACGCTACTGAGTAATCTTGGTGTAAAGGAAGATTTACACTATCGTTTGGTAAAAAACCTGAGTGGTCCGGAAAAGGTAAAAACCTTGTTGGCTCAATCCCTTTTTGGTAATCCTGATATCTTATTATTGGACGAACCTACCAATGACCTGGATGCAGAGACTATAACCTGGTTAGCCGATTTCCTTGCTGATTTTAAAAATACGGTTATTGTGGTATCCCATGACCGTTATTTTTTGGATATGGTATGCACCCATATTTCCGATATTGATTTTCAAAAAATAAATACTTATACAGGAAATTATACCTTTTGGTATGAATCCAGTCAGTTAATGGCGCAGCAAATTGCCAATAAGAACAAGAAAATTGAGCAAAAGCGTCAGGATATGTTAGAATTTATCCAACGATTCAGCGCCAATGCCTCAAAATCGAAACAAGCGACCTCGAGAAAAAAGGCTCTGGAGAAATTAAATTTAGAGGAAATCAAACCGTCCAGCAGGAAATATCCTTTCATCCACTTCCAGATGGAAAGGGAACCTGGAGATCAATTATTAGCTGTTAAAGATTTGAGTGCCAAGGATTCTGAAGGTAACATCTTATTTTCCAACGTATCTTTCACTGTTAATCAGGGAGAAAAAATTGCCGTCATTAGTCAAAACCCGATAGCTGTTTCCTCTTTTTTCCAAATCATTGCTGGAAATCAGACAGCTGAAAAAGGCAGTTTTGAATTTGGGCAAACGATAACGGTGGGCTATTTACCCAATGAAAATCAGGAATTTTTTTCAGCTGAAAATGATATTGACCTGATTAATTGGCTCAGACAATTTGCACAAAATAAGGACGAGCAGTTTATTAGAAGTTTCTTAGGCAGAATGCTTTTTAGTGGTGAAGAGGTTCAGAAAAAATCGAGTGTCCTTTCTGGAGGGGAAAAAGTACGTTGCATGTTAGCTAAAGTCATGTTAGGCTCGCCTAACTTTGTGCTTTTGGACGAACCTACCAATCACCTCGATCTGGAATCTATTACGGCCTTAAATACCGCCATGCAGACCTTTAAGGGCAATTTATTGTTCTGTTCTCATGACCATGCCTTAACCGCCTCTGTTGCCAATAGGATTATTGAATTGGCGCCGAAAGGAGTTATTGACAGTTTAATGAATTATGATGACTATCTTGTTTCAGACAAAATAAAAGGAGATCGTCAGGTACTTTACAAAAGCAAATAAATATGAAATTAGTTAATATATTGGTTACCTGGATATTTCTTGCTGCAATGATAGCGGCCAATGCGTTAGCTAATATATTACCTATTAATCAACTAAATACAGGTCAGATATCCGCTTTTTATCCCAATTATTTTGTTCCCGCGGGATTCACCTTTTCTATTTGGGGAATTATCTATCTGTTACTGATCAATTACGCTATTTCTTATACATATTTCACCGTCCTATCGGACAAATTCCCAAAAGTTGCTGCCTATTTATCAGTTATCAATAAATGGTTTTGGGTAACTTGTTTTTTAAATGCAAGCTGGATTTTGGCCTGGCACTATTTATGGATCTGGACGAGTGTACTCATCATGCTACTCTTTTTGAGCACACTCATCTATATTTTCATAACAGGAAAAAAGAAACAAAGCGCATTAAACAAGACGCAATCTTTTCTACTGTACACCCCATTTTTGGTTTATCTGGGTTGGATAAGTGTGGCCACCATAGCTAATATAACGGCATTACTGGTCAAAATAGATTGGAATGGATTTGGCATTTCACCTGTCACCTGGAGTCTCCTTATGATAATTACAGCAACTATATTGGCTATTTATTTTATTTGGGTGGAAAAAACAGCAAGTTACTCTCTTGTCATAATGTGGGCTTTATGGGGCATTCGCGCAGCGAGAACTGAAGATGCGCCATTTCTAAGTCAGGCAGCCCTGTTGGGTCTTGTTCTGATATTTATTGTGCTTATAAGTGGCTTTATAAAAAAGGAAAATTCTGTAACTTAAATTAACATGATCTATTTAAGTAACGAAATCTTATGAAAAATATTGATAAAAATAGTTTAGAAAATGCATTTCGATTGTTCGAGTCGAATAGTATAGATAAAATAGAAACAGGCACAACCAAAGGCCTTAAAGAAATTCATCATTTTTTGTTTGACGGTTTGTACGATTTTGCAGGCGAAATACGAAACCTTAATATTTCTAAGGGCGGCTTTAGATTTGCAAATACACTATATCTTAAGGAGATTCTTGTAAAAATAGAATTAATGCCTGAAAACTCTTTTGAAGAAATTATTGCCAAGTATGTTGAAATGAATATTGCGCATCCTTTTATTGAAGGAAATGGTAGATCCATGCGTATATGGTTGGACATGATATTAAAAAAACAACTCAAAAAAGTTGTAAACTGGCAATTCGTTGATAAAACGCTTTATTTACAATCTATGGAGAGAAGTCCAATCAACGATTTGGAATTAAGAACACTTCTGAAAGAAAATTTAACCGAGGAAATCGACAATAGAGAAATCATCTTTAAAGGAATTGAACAGTCTTATTATTATGAAGGTTATGAAAAGGACTAAGAATAACTTCAACTGAAAAAGTACAAAGTAGCAAATTATACTCTTCTATACCGGAAAAGCAGTTTTAAATACTATCTTTAAGATTAGAGGCAGAAGATACATTTATTGCTGACATTACCGGATTAACTTTAGGCCAAATTGAAGAAATACGCGCCGATTTATCAAAAAATTAAATGTAAGCTAACGCGTTTTATATTAGGACTTTATACAAAGCAAAAGGAAATGACATGTATATTAATATCGTTACCTTGATAGTTATAAATTTGACCTTATGAGAATTGATAAAATCAAAATAGAGAACTTTAAGAATTACGAAAACCTTGAAGTTGAATTCGAAAAAAACCCAGATTCAACAGAAGAAGAATTAGACACCCTTTCTGCCATAGCTTTAGAATTAAATAACTTATTGGATGGAACTGATAGCGAAGTTATTAAGGTAAATGCTATTATTGAACTTTTGAATGCTAAAAAACAATGAGATTTATTCAAAAGCAAAATTCAACACCAACAGCATTTGTCGAGTTAGTTACGGGAGTTACACAGAGAGCATAATGAAAGAATCTTAGTGCCTAATGTGTGTATCCCGTTATTTTATCATTCATTGTCGTCCCCCTTTCTGTTTTCAAAAAGTTGGCGTTTTAGTTCCAGTTCTTTATGCAGTTTATCTATTAGCAATTGGCGATCGGGTAGCTCTGTCAAGTATTCGGCTACTTTAATCCCTGCCTTTTCGAGCTGTAATAATTCTATTTGTTCTTGTCCACCTTCTGCGCAAAGAATTAAGCCCAGTGGTGTTTCTTCACCTACCTGTTTTTCGTATTTGTCAAGCCAACGTAGGTAGAGTTCCATTTGTCCTTTGTGGGCAGCTTTAAACTTTCCCAATTTTAGTTCTATGGCGATGAGTCGTTTTAATTTACGGTGATAAAAAAGTAGGTCCAGGTGAAAATCTTCCCCGTCTATAATCATTCGTTTTTGGCGTTCTACAAAGGTAAAACCCAAACCTAGCTCCATAATGAACTGCTCGAGCGAGACAATTAGGCTATCCTCGAGATTTTTTTCGCTATACATTCCTGTAAGCCCTGTAAAATCTAGAAAATAAGGACTCTTGAATACTAAATCAGGCGACATACCAATGCCGTTACGCATATTAGCAAGTTCTGTTTTGATTAATTCGTCGGGTATTCCACTAATAAGTGTACGCTCAAATAACATTCCATCTATTTTACCTCTTAACGCATCTCTACCCCATGTTTCATTCAAAGTCATAGTCAAGTAAAAATCCCTTTTAATTTCTTCTTTCAGAGATAAAAGCTCTATGAAATGCGACCAACTTAATTTGGTCGCAGCCTGCGACACAAATTGAAAATCAGGAAATAATTCGGCAAACTACATCATTCT
>Ga0129324_10001731_pt1 | contig 13835 bp, 13 predicted proteins | sample CPBDNA_7_FD_96879 | JGI IMG/M metagenome (GOLD analysis project Ga0129324, IMG submission 96879) | Freshwater to marine salinity gradient microbial communities from Chesapeake Bay, USA - CPBay_Spr_15_0.2_DNA | ecosystem: Environmental > Aquatic > Marine > Coastal | place: USA: Chesapeake Bay... | reverse complement strand
TGTGTTAGCGGTTGCATTTGCCCCACTATCCCAATCGCTACCGAAAAAATCTGTTAACTCTAGCTGATAATCACACTGAGCATGCGCATTATAGGAGAGAGTAAAACAAATCAGAGAAACGAGTAAAACGTAAATTTGTTTCATAATAAATGTTTGAAAAAATTGTTTAAAAAAATTGTTTAATAAAAATCAATATACGACTATCCCCTTGTGGAGAAAAAAAATAACTTAATTATTTGTTAACATTTATAAAAATAAGTTAAAACCATTAGGAATAACAGGATCTATCGGTTAAAAGATTCTTTTTTTTCAATTGCGTTTCCTAAAATACAAGTACATTCTATTTTTAAAAGCCCCATAATGCTTTTCATTATAAAAGAACCTGTAGAGCACCATACCAAAAGAAGAATGCAATAAACATCTAAAAAAAATACCTATGACTAATATAGGAGCATTTAGGGTGGAGGACTGCATCTACGTTAGCACCCCAGTTAAGGGTGGTTCTCCTTCGATTTTTTAAGATAACAGGAAGCACTAACAAGAAAAAGCCTTATCTTTTTTTGATAAGGCTTTTAATATTTATAGCTAGCACAATGCTTCTAAAACTTCTCGATCACTTCTTGACTCACTCCTGTGTTGGAAAATCCTCCATCGTGGAATAAGTTTTGCATAGTTACCTTTTTAGTATAATCTGAAAATAAAGTCATGGTGTACTCTGCACAATCTTGAGCGGTAGCATTCCCTAAAGGACTCATCTTCTCTGCATAGCTTAAGAAACCTTCAAATCCTTTTACTCCACTTCCTGCAGTGGTAGGAGTAGGTGATTGAGAGATGGTATTAACTCTTACCTTTTTATCTTTCCCGAAGAAATAACCAAAGCTACGAGCAATAGATTCTAGATAGGCTTTGTTATCTGCCATATCGTTGTAGTCTGGAAAAGTGCGTTGTGCAGCCATATAGGTCAAAGCCACGATACTGCCCCATTCATTCATGGCGTCATTTTTATGAAGCGTTTGCATCACTTTATGAAAAGAGACCGCACTTACATCCCATCCTTTTTCTGTGTATTTATAATTTTGGTCGGTATAGTGATTTCCTTTGCGCACATTGACACTCATACCTATAGAATGTAAAACAAAATCCAATTTACCCCCTAAAATCTCTACTGATTTAGCTACTAAATTTTCAAGATCTTCAATACTGGTAGCATCTGCTGGAATAATTTCACTGCCTGTGCTTTTAGCCAGTTGGTCGATTTGCCCCATGCGCATTGCTACTGGAGCATTTGTAAGTACAAAAGTCGCTCCTTCTTCATGAGCTAATTGTGCTGTTTTCCAAGCAATAGAGTTTTCATCCAACGCACCAAAGATGATTCCGCGTTTTCCTTTTAATAAATTGTAAGCCATAGTTATTGATTAGTTAGCAAATATATAAAACTAATTGAGTAGCACACGTGCATTTTCTCTTGCAGCGTTGGAAATAGTTCCACCACTTAACATCTGTGCAATTTCTTCCAGGCGTGCCTCTTGATCTAGGCGCTGTATGGTACTGTAAGTCCTGTGCTCATCAGTAACTTTTTTTACGATCAAGTGGTCCTTACCTGCAGCAGCAATTTGAGGTAAGTGTGTTATTGAAAGCACTTGCATTTCTTCACTCATCGATTTCATGATCCGAGCCATTTTTGTAGCGATAACCCCGCTCACTCCCGTATCAATTTCGTCAAATATAATGGTAGGTAACTTTTTGCATCTTGAAAGTATGGACTTGATGGCCAGCATCAACCTAGAAAGCTCTCCACCAGAAGCTGCTTTATCCAGTGATAATAGCTGGGAGCCTTTATTTGCGGTAAAGGTGAACTGTATAACATCTGCACCTGAATAACCGTATATACCTAGTGGCACTACTTCTATAAGGAATTGCGCATCTGGCATACCTAGATCATTCACAATGTTGATCACTTCGGTTTCAAGTGCTGTTTTATGCTTTGTTTTTAAACCTGTAAGTTCTTGAGCTAATTGAAACAACTTGTTTTCAGAGTCTTGGAGCAACTTTTCTTGGGTTTTAATCTTTTTTTCCAGCCCTAAGGAAACGAAAACCTTGTCGGCCAATTCATCTCTTAACTGAATTAACGACGCCACATCTTCGACTTGGTGTTTTCTATAAAGATTCTCTAAAAGACTCAATGAAGTATTGATTTGAAGCAATCTTTCTGGATCTGCTTCTACTTTATCAACTTCGTTAGAAGATTCTTGATAAATATCTTCTAATTCCAGTAAAACCGAAGTCAGTCTTCCCTTAAGGGCCGCATACGTCGCTGAATAACTACTGATGCTTTGTAGTTTATTTTGCAACTGCCTCAATTGATCTAATATTCCCAAATCATCTTCAGAAAGCACTGCATGGAACTCGGTAAGCACTTCAGTGATACTTTCTACATTACTGAGTTGTTCATTTTCTTCTTCTAATGCCAGTTGATCTAATCGATCTAGTCCGGCTTCTTCCAACTCTTCTAGTAAGAAATTATTGTAGTCCAGCTCTTTAGATAACTCAGCCTCCTGAGCTTTTAACCTTTTCAGTTCTTTTTGGGAGTTTTTAAAAATGCCTAACTCGGTTCTATAACGCTGTAATATCTGTGAAGCTGGCTTTGAATCATTCTTAGTGGCCTCAATAATAAAAGCGTTTAAAACGTCAGTTTGAAATATATCTTTAGAAAGCTGTAGGGTTTGATGTTGGGAATGAATATCAACAAGGCGTTTGCCTACTGTATTCATTATAGCGAGTGTTACCGGAGTATCATTAATAAACGCCCTACTTTTCCCAGAAGGCAATATCTCCCTTCTTAAAAAGCTCAGGTCCTCATAATCCAGATCCAGCTCTTCAAACAATTCCTTTACATCTAAACTTGAAATTTGAAATTGTGCTTCTACCACACATTTACGAGAGGTATCTCTGATAGCAGTTAAATCTGCTCGATTACCTAAGATTAAACCTAAGGCACCCAATAGGATAGATTTTCCCGCACCCGTTTCTCCTGTAATCATGGTGAGGTCCTTATTAAGCTCTAATTCTAAAGAATCGATCAGCGCAAAGTTTTCTATTTGAATATGTTTAAGCAATTGATGTACAGCAATTTGAACAGCTCACAAGCCATCTGGTTATAAAGTATAAAACTAATCAAAAAGAAAGTAGTAAAAAAGATACTAAACCTTAATATTACGCCATTTGGAAGACTGGTTTGGGGCTAACTTTTGCAATATCGTTTTTAGTTCTCTAATATCAACAGCTGGACCTGAAGAATAAATACTCATAATCTCGTCTGCCTTTGCGTCAAAAAAGCTGCGCTGAAGTAAGCTATTAGGTCTGCGGTTATGCAATTCATCAAGCTTTAGTAAGTAGTTTTTTAGAATAATTTTACCCGCTTTGGGGTCTTTTGAGAAGGTATCTAAGCCTTTTAAATGGTACCAATACATCACTTCTCTATATTCTTTATAGGTATCTGACAACATATCGTCATTTAACCTAAACCTCGAGATCAATCCGTCACTTGCCTTCCAACCTTGGACTCCCTGAGATCCCTGAGCGAGGTTGACCACGTTTTGTGCTTCTTCATGAAAAGGCTGACCTCCTCTTAGCTCAAAGGTATCTGCATCAATTCCTATAAGGGTATAAGCATAAAATGAAATAAGCGAGATTAAATTACTTTCAAACCTGTTGGAATTATAGAAAAACGGAGCGTACTCTACATATTCAAAGGCGATATCGTCATCCTTAAAATTAAAAATAGGCGTGGTATAGGAAGAATTAAAAACAGGTCGAGAGGCCGAAATTTGGAAATTCCCTCTAAATTGGTCATTGTCATAACTGGTCACCACAAAAACTAATGATGCATTGATCTTTTCTTCATCTCTGAATTTTTGATCGGTCCATTTTGTATTGTTAAAAAACTCCTGCATAGAGGTTTCTAACGTCTTAAAAATAGTCTGATCTGGTTGAGCGACATTTTGAGCGTTTACCTGCACTGTAACATTCAACTCTTGTGCGTTTGAGAAGAACAGAGTAAATAAGGCCAGGAAACAACTATAAAATCCTTTTGATAATTTCATATGCGATATCTTTTGCTACTTCCGTTTTTGGTTTGGTATCAAATCTGGAAATATTTTTATCTTTATCTATAATAGTAATTTTATTGGTGTCCACACCAAAACCGGCACCTTTATCTCGCATCGAGTTCAATACGAGCAAATCGGTTTGTTTTTTTTCCGCTTTCGCGAAAGCGTGTTGCATTTCATTCTCCGTCTCCAAAGCAAAACCTACTAAAAAAGGCTTTTTATCCATTGCTCCCACACTCGCGAGAATATCTGGGTTTTTAACCAACTCAATAGATAACGTATCCGACTTCTTTTTTATTTTTTGACCTACAGGATGTAAAGGTCGGTAATCTGCTACCGCAGCGCTAAAAATAGCCACATCTACGGTTTGAATCACTCGGTGAACCTCATCGTACATTTCCTGAGCACTTCTAATGTCCACTCGATGAACCAAAGGATGATGGACAAGTACAGCACTAGGCCCCATAACCAAATGTACTTGTGCCCCTTGATTTGCCAGTTCCATAGCAATTGCAGCGCCCATTTTACCGCTACTGTGATTTCCTATAAATCGCACAGGATCTATAGCCTCATAAGTAGGCCCAGCGGTAATAAGACATTTTTTACCTCTTAACGGCAACTTACTTGAAATATCCTTTTCTATAAACTGAATGATTTCTTCAGGCTCTGCCATACGCCCCTTTCCTGAAAGACCGCTTGCAAGCTCGCCATCTCCAGCAGGAATCATCAGATTGCCATAAGAGGTTAATTGATCAAAATTATGTTGAGTAGAAGGGTGTTTGTACATGTCCAGATCCATGGCTGGAGCATAATAAACAGGACATGTTGCACTACAATAAATGGCTAAAAGCAAATTATCTATAGCGCCACTCACCATTTTACTCATGGTATTTGCAGTCGCTGGGGCGATAATCATCAAGTCTGCCCAAAGACCTAACTCTACATGGTTATTCCAAGTATCGTTTTCATCTTCTTGATTGGTAAAATGACTCAAGACAGGGTTTTTAGAAAGAGTAGATAGGGTGAGTGGTGTCACAAAATCTCTTGCAGCAGGAGTCATAATTACTTGAACAGAAGCGCCCGCTTTTACAAGCAGGCGCACTATATACGTCGTCTTATAAGCAGCAATACCACCGGTAACCCCTAGCAATACCTTTTTACCACTTAATACTGACCTCATTTTGTTTGAATTACTCTTCAGTAGCTCCAGTATCTCTAAAGTAGATCTTACCTTGTAACCATTCTTCAATTGCTATTGCAGCTGGTTTAGGCAAACGCTCGTAGTACTTAGAAACTTCAATTTGTTCTTTGTTTTCAAAGATCTCTTCTAGAGAATCATTGTAAGTAGCAAATTCTTCTAGCTTTTCAATAAGCTCTTCCTTAACATCTGTATTGATTTGTTCAGCGCGTTTTGCGATGATAGAAATCGCTTCATACATATTACCTGTAGGTGCGGTTAACGCATCGCGGTTATAGGTAATGGTCGTGTTAGGTGCAGTTAGATTTTTAGTATCCATTGTTATTATTTACTTATATTCTTAGAATTATAATCCTCTATTTTAGCTAGTATCATTTCGGCATCTTCTTTATACTCACTATTGGGATATCGTTTTGCAAAGGTATCATAATATTTCTTAGCTTTTGCTAGTCTTTCTGGAACTAACTCAGGAAAGCTATTAATCCCATATTCATATTGAGATTCCAACAAGTAAAACTGAGCATCATCTTGATAGGCCGAACCTGGATGATCTACTATAAAGTTCTCAAAAGCACTAATTGCCGAAATATACCCGCCTCTGAAATTTCCAAAATGGTGGTACTGTTTTGCAGTTTCGTAGGCTTTCTTATCTAGTTTATCTCTTAATTCATCTACCAACGAGTTGGCTTCTGCTAAGAATTCCCCTGAAGGATACACATTGATGTATTCTTGCAGTTTTGTTAATGCGGTATTGGTGTCGGTTTGATCCTTAGAATAAACAGGAGACATTTGATAATGACTTTTTGCCGCCATAAATAAAGCCTTCTCTGCATTAGGATCTTGAGGATGTGACTGTATAAAACGTTCGTATTGGTATGCGCTATTGATATAACTTTGGTCTTCATACAGGGCTTTTGCATATTTAATAGCCATAGGCGCGGCACTATCTGTCCCTCTATAAGCAGGGATGATCTGTTCAAAAAGCGCTAGAGTTTTACCGTACTTCCCTTTTGCAAACAAGGTGTCTATCATGGCCACTTTCACGGCGTTATCTTCAGATTTAAGAGCTTTTTGATAAGAGCCACAACTGGCAAGAGTTATGACCAGAATCAATACAACAAGAAGGTTTTTCATAGGTAATTTTAATGGAGTACAAAGGTAACTTTTTCTAGGGAAAAATAAAGCAAGTTCACACTGCTTAACGCAGGAATCTAATTTATAGTTCAAAACCAGTCTCTCATTATTTCAATAAGGCCCCTATGTAATACGAAAACAAAAACAACACTATAGACCGCTATAATTTTCTTGTCCTTTTGTGATTTTTATGGTTTCTACGGTACCCAAAGACGCTCCTACTACTTCAATATCCTCGCCACTAAGTATCACAAACAATGGCTTTTCATCAGCCGACATCAGGTAACCAACTCCATAATCGGCTTTAGCATAGGTGAGTTTAAAAGCCCCTTTTTCATCAATGGTAGATGATGAGATGGGGTAGGTTGTGAGACCGTTGAAGCCTTCTAGTTTTATCGGCTTATTTATTAATTGAGATAAATTACCTGTTATACTTTGGGCATTTAAGAAAGCATTGTAAAACAGAATTAGTAATATGGTGATAATTGTTTTTATCATTAGGTAAGCGCTAATTTGTGTTTTTTCTTTTAATGTCATAAGTTTCCTTACTTATAAAAAACCGACCCTGCCTTCGGCAGGCAGGTGCTACGCGGTATTAAAAACTCCCTGCCCTGCGGGACAGGGAGTTAAAGTGTCAAATTGTCAAATCGCTTCGCTAATCAAAGTATCAATCCTTAAGGCAACGAACAGCGTACCCGAGCGCTCGGCTGCTGGCGCCCATGCTAGCATAGCTGCTATCGAAGTAGAGGCGGCGCGAATCGGCGCTGCTAACCGTACTGCTCCAATAGCGGCCGTTGATACCAGCATTGTTGAGCGAACCATTGCTGAAGAAGCGGTAGCCCGCCATGGGCAACTTAAGCGGTGAAGCAAAAGCACCTGTTGCGTTTTGGCTGTTCCAACTTATACGTTCAGCATCCCATTCTGTATTTGTTGGAATCCTATAACCACTTGGACAAGGGTTGTTTACCCCACTTACACCCTGCCATAAACCTGCATTTTGAGGGTTGCGCCAATCGTAATTTCCAGAATTAATAGTAATAAAATCACCATGTGCTGGTTGGTCTACCGAACTTAGGGTTGCTGTAGTTAACGAGTTACGGCACTGGTGCCCATCACTCCTGCGTCCCCATTGGTATAAATCACCGTATGAGCTAGCGTCTGTTGAACTTGTTGCAGCTTGCGTAGCGCCTAAGTTTCTGTCCATCCAAATTCTACCGGTGGTGGGGTTGGTAACGTCAACGACAGCTGTTACGCCCGAAGCACAGAATACAGCGCCATCAGGGTATCTGCCTGTACCGCATGCTTCTATCCAAAATCCGGCATAGAAATTTAGACACTTTGTTGTGGTGTTAAAAATAACTAAACCATCTGCCGGTGATTCAATCGCATCCCTCTGAGTGGTGGTCATACGCGGAGGCAAAAATCCCTTGGTAGTTGATGATACGTCAAGTTCCGCAGAAGTATTGGGGTTTGTCGTTCCAATACCCACTTGAGCATACATTGTTGCGGTTAATACTACTGACGCTAAAAGCGTGAAAATTTGTTTCATTGGCGTGTCTTTTTAATAGTATTTTTGATAGTGTGTTTTTTCTTTTTATAATTTTTTTCTCAATGAACGCCAACTAGTATATGGTCTTACAAAGTCAGACTTATCAGCCCTAAATCAGGGCGCTTTGTCTGACAAACGTTAGACTTTATTTATTTTTAAATATAATATTTTATACACATCCTAAAAAAAAATAAATGTAAGGATTCTTTAGTTATTAATTTTAAAAACACTCTCTTAGTTTTTTGTGTAAATCAGTTCACTTTTTGCCTACGATTTATGTTTATGGTTTGGTTTCTTGTCAATAAAATGGATTGAAGATTTTACAATTGGATTTTTCAAAAGTGTTAAAGAAGTTTACTAAAGTCACTGGTAACTTAAGAGATCTACACAATATGACTTACTTTAAAAATTAACATCTTAAGCTTGCACATTTGTTTGCAATTTGCAAACAAATTTGATAAAAAGAACAAATATTGGACAATATTGACAAAAATCTAATGATGCATAATCATGGAGTTGTCTTAAGTGTGAGGTGGATATTTATGAATAATAAAAGCTTAAAAGGAAATTAATAATTAATTAACTGTTCAATATCAGTTATTTACATTCAATCTAATTCAAAAAAAAACCATCCTAAAATAGGATGGTTTCTGTGGTCCCACCTAGGCTCGAACCAGGGACCACCTGATTATTATAAGTGCAAATTTTGTACAGCTCCTACTACTCGTATTGCTTTAAAAAAGTATTTAAGCGATTTTGAAGATCAGCATCTGCTTTTACTAATGGCAACCTTACTTCATCACTGCACAATTCTAAATGCTGTAACAAGGCTTTGATTCCGGCTGGGTTACCTTGTTCAAAGATCATATCAATAACCGATGCCATTTTATAATGAAGCTCATAAGATTCATCTACATCACCGTTTAAAGCGTAACGGATCATGTCAGAAAAATCTTGTGACATGGCTTGACCTATAACCGAAATAACCCCAGCGCCACCAGCAAGTGTCATAGCATTTGCAATCATGTCATCTCCAGAGATCACTAGAAAATCTTTAGGCGTGTACTGAATCATCTTCATGGCTTGTACCAGATCTCCAGCAGCTTCTTTAATAGCTACCACATTTTCAAAAGCAGCTAATCTTACGACCGTCTCTACTGACATGTTAGAAGAAGTTCTTCCAGGTACATTGTACAAAATGATAGGCAACGGACTGGCTTCAGAAACCGCTTTAAAATGCTGGTAAATTCCTTCCTGTGTAGGCTTGTTATAAGATGGAGACACCGATAAGATAGCGTCAAAGCCAGTTATATCAGCTGTCTTTAGTTCGTTTACTACCACCGCTGTGTCATTCCCTCCTATTCCTATAACTAATGGTAAACGACCATCATTAGCCTGTTGAATCGTATGGATCACCTCTTTTTTCTCTTGCTTAGAAAGCGTTACACTTTCCCCAGTAGTTCCCAGCACCACTAAATAATCGATGCCATTTTCTACTTGATAGTTGACGATACGGGCGAGTGCCGGATGATCTACCGTTCCTTGTGCGTTGAATGGGGTTACCAAAGCAACACCTGTTCCTATTAGTTCTTGCATTTTATGGATGAAGTATTTTTAAATATTTAGCAATTTCGGAGATAAATACCTCTTGCTTTGTTAACGGAACGTTAACAGCAAGATCATACGTGTTTTCTTCATGAGAGGCGAGTCCCACTTTGAAGTTTGCATTCAGTTTCCTGCTGACGTATGTGGTGATCTGACTAGGCTGCTCGTAGTAATTGATTTGTAAATCGCAGGTAGCCGTTAAGCGCTCTAAAAGAGGACCTTCTTTGAAACCACCATACCATTTTACCGAACGATTATCAAAAAGAATTGCTGTTTTCAAAGCATGCTTCTTAACACTATCCGTATATCCTAATAGACTTAAGTTTTTTAATGGAATTTGTAGGTCAGTACACCATTTTTTAAACAACTCCACATCAGTACATGTATCTGCATCAAACACCACCACAAGAGATTGAGGCCATTGTGGACGGTGATTCCTAGAAATATGATCCAATTTACGGGATTCTTTTCGCAGCCATCGCTGCTTTAAAATATCAAAAATCATGTACTTTTACTGCTTATTCTACTTCACAAAAGTAGTACAATAGCACGAGGCTTATGAAAAAATATAGGTTAGAAAATAGGAAGGGGACTTGGAACTATTCCGCTTTCGCGAAAGCGGTAGTATTAGCAACTATTTTTCTGGTTTCTTGTAACCAAAAAGAATACCATCTTCAAAAAGTAGTTGGAAGTAAAATTGCAATAGACAGCAGCCTAACTAGTGTACCAGAAATCGAGGAGTATATCGCTCCTTTTAAAAAGTCTTTAGATGTTCAGATGAATGAGCAGTTGAGTTACAATCCTGTTTCCATGTACAAAAGCGATTATAAACTCAATACGCCCATCGGAAATATGATGGCCACTATTGTAAGAACACAAGGAGCGCCTGTTTACAAATCTAGAACTGGAAAATCTATAGATATCGTATTGCTTAATAATGGCGGAATCAGAGCGGGTATGCCAGCTGGTCCAGTAAGCATGCGTAGCGCTTATGAAATCATGCCTTTTGACAATGAGATCGTCATTGCTGAGCTCACCGGTGATCAAGTCAACGAACTCATTAACTATCTTATAGAACGCAAAAGTGCACACCCTATTGACGGGTTACAAATCTTATTGAATGAAGATGGTACTGCAGCCAGCGTTCTTATTAACGACAAGCCATTAGATACAAATAAGGTGTATCATGTTGCTACAAATGATTACCTCTATAATGGTGGTGATAACATGAGCTTCTTTAAAGACACCCCATTTACGAGCATCGATTATAAAATCAGAAATGCGATGATCGATTACTTTAAAAAAGTAGACACCTTAACGTTTCAAAGAGACCACCGATTTGACTACGCGCACTAATTAGTTCCTTAAAGCAAGAAAATGGAAAGAAGAAAATTTATACGCAATACGAGTGCAGGAATAGTAGTAGGAAGCGCTTTATGGTCTAATTATGCATTGGCAAACGGCATCTTTACCGCTCCAGAGTTAGCAGCCGGAACTAAGAAAATAACCATTCTCCACACCAATGACACCCATTCTCATATCGAGCCTATTTCTGGCGGTCGCAACCATGGACGCGGCGGTGTTGCTCGCAGAGCCGCATTGATCAATAAGGTAAGAGAAGAAAATCCTAACAGCCTTTTATTAGACTGTGGTGATATCTTTCAAGGGACACCCTATTTCAATTTTTATGGAGGTGAGCTGGAAATAAAGCTGATGAGCATGATGGGATATGATGCCGCTACCATAGGAAATCATGACTTTGACAACAGTATTGAAGGCTTATATGCGCAATTGCCTCATGCTACTTTTGATTTTGTTATTTCCAATTATGATTTTTCCAACACCATTATGGACGATCAAATCAAAACTAGAAAGGTCATTATTAAAAACGGTGTGCGTATAGGATTGTTCGGTTTAGGAATACAGCTGCAAGGCTTAGTAGATCCTAAGATGTATAAAGAAACGGTTTATAATGACCCTGTTGAAGTGGCTAAAGACCAAGTGCGTTTGTTAAGAGAAGAAGACCACTGCGACATCGTTATTTGCATGTCCCATTTGGGCTATTCTTACCGAGGTGATAAGGTCTCTGACGTCTCACTAGCAGCAGTAACCTCTGGAATTGATTTAATCATAGGTGGCCACACACACACTTTTCTCGATGCCCCAGTACTCGTAAAAAATGCAATTGGAAAAGACGTACTTGTGAATCAAGTAGGTTGTTACGGAATCAACCTAGGCCGTATAGATTTTTACCTCAATGAAGGAAAAATAGATAAAGGTATGGATGTGGTTTATGAGTTGTAACAGTAAAAAGCAACTGCTTCAGCTGTAATTCAATAAACATATAGGAACAACAAAACGATTACTAAAGGATTTATCACCTCTGGAATATTGGAATCCATTGGGATTCTAAGGTTATCAAAAGGATTCACTCACAATGTGGTCCGAGACTGACCCTTTCCTAATATCCTACATTTTATGATTAATGACCCGGTATTGGAGAGTTACCTAAAGAAATAGCGCAATAACATTTGAAAAACTAACATGGCCGTTTTAGATTCCATGACAGTTATGCTAGTGCTGCAAATGCGATGCTGTTATCGCTTGCACCAACACAAATAAAGCTCGTGCTACCGCCCTAATTACTTGGATGTTTCAGGAATGCCACTCCAATCCTTCAATGAGCGCTATAGGTGCTTATAGAGCTGCTATAGTTTGAGGTGTTTTAAAATACTTTCAGTGGCCAGAATTGCTGCTAATTCTCAAAGTATCTTTATAGGTTGTATTGCAGCACTTACCAGTAATTTAGCTATTTATAAGTACGCCACAACTGGAATGTACAACACACTAGATGTATTTCCTAGTAATGGAGTTGTAGGTATTATAGGGAAGATTCTAACCGCTGTATTTGCAAAAGAAGTAAGCCTTGTACATGCTGAATCAGATACTTTTATCTGGCATATTATAGCGCTTATAGGAGTTTCTGTGTTTACATTTTGTGGTAGCCTATTGTTTTATCAACTGGTTGATATATTAATTCCGATAAGAGTAAGAGAAGACTAGGAAGAACGCGGATTAGACGCTAGTCAGCACGGTGAGGAAGTGAGATACTATTTAAATTGATCGATTACATTGACATTGGAGTTGTTGTTGAAAAACAATAAATTAAGTCTCTTCAATTGCATGCATAGCCTTATTACACAAAAAATTTGCACAGCTAATACTACAGGTTTCTCACATAAAAGTTAAGATTATATTTTCTATTTTTTTACTTCAAAATAAGGTTGAAATAATAAGAACTCCTTACTTTTTTGGACTATCCTAATATTCCTAATTTAAAGAAATCACAAAATAAAATTAATTGATTATCAAAAGCTTGTTTAGACAATTTAGACGATGTAATACTGACTATGTCTACAAAAAAAATTAATTCTGTATAGTTTTTGTATGGGTGTAATTTTTTGCTATATCGATTGCGTTAGATTATCATTGTTAACTTAATAAGTTAAATCTTTTACAATTATGAAAAAAAATACTTTCGTTTTAGCTATGTTTATAGTTGCATTTGGCTTTGCTCAAACACCAACCGACAACGCACCGGCGCCAACAGCGAGAGCGACTGCAGACGTCATTTCCGTCTTTAGTAGTGGGTATGCTGATTTAGCCGGTACTAACTTTAACCCAAATTGGGGGCAAACAGGTTTTGGTTCGGCAAATACGTCTTTTGATCCTGGAACAGGGAATACAGTTTTAGCCTATCCTAATTTTGGTTACCAAGGAATTCAGTATGCCACTCAAAACATTTCTGGTATGGAATTTTTGCATGTAGATATATGGATAAATAATTCATTTAATCCTAATGTTTATGTGATTAGTTCTGGTTCTGAAATTGCGCACTCTATTACAAACGCAGGAGCTGGTACTTGGACAAGCGTTGATATCCCGGTTTCTGCTATTACAGGTAATCTTACTGCTGCTTCTCAATTCAAATTTGATGGTGGTAACAGGACCACTGATGCTATTTATATTGATAATATATATTTTTGGAAAACTCCAGTTGCACCGTCTACAGATGACGCTACACTTGCAGCCTTGCAAATAGATGGTGTTCCTGTTGCTGGTTTTAATTCGGCAACTACTAATTATACAGTCGTGGCAAACCCTATCACTTCTATACCACAAATAACACTTGCTACACCTACTAGTAATCTAGTAACCTCAACAGTAGTTACTCAAGCGA
>Ga0129324_10001725_pt1 | contig 13885 bp, 11 predicted proteins | sample CPBDNA_7_FD_96879 | JGI IMG/M metagenome (GOLD analysis project Ga0129324, IMG submission 96879) | Freshwater to marine salinity gradient microbial communities from Chesapeake Bay, USA - CPBay_Spr_15_0.2_DNA | ecosystem: Environmental > Aquatic > Marine > Coastal | place: USA: Chesapeake Bay... | reverse complement strand
TCTCAGTTTTCAGTAGGCAGGTTGATTTGCGAGCAAGCTCACCAATTGGAGTAGGCAGTATTTTATAATTGTAGCTTTTGAAATTATTTTCCGCACTTGATGCGGAATCAGTCTCAGTCTCAGTTTTCAGTAGGCAGGTTGATTTGCGAGCAAGCTCACCAATTGGAGTAGGCAGTATTTTATAATTGTAGCTTTTGAAATTATTTTCCTCACTTGATGCAAAATCAGTCTCAGTCTCAGTTTTCAGTAGGCAGGTTGATTTGTGAGCAAGCTCAGCAATTGGAGTAGGCAGTATTTTATAATTGTAGCTTTTGAAATTATTTTCCGCACTTGATGCAGAATCCTTTAGAGTTCCCGAGAGTTTCCCCTTCTTCCTTTCCACATATAAGCAGCATCAAAGCTACTATACCGAGAGTTTGTTTTATAGTGTTGTATTGAACTATAACTATAAGCAACAAAAAAACCGATTCCTATCAGAATCGGTTTTTAGATATTCTTTAATTAAATGGACTATTTCTCCAAGCCCTTTCTCAACCAAGCTTCATAACGGTCGGCTTCTGGAGTATAGGCAATAGGTTGACCTTTATCGTTTCCATCTTTATCTTTGATCACATATAAAGGTTGTGCCGCCACTTGATAATTTTTTTTCTGAAATTCCATCCATTTATCTCCAATAGTGCGCACTTTCTTTCCAGTGACTTCAGAGCGGTATTGTTGTTCCTTAGGAAGCTTGTTTTTATCATCCACATAAAGGGAGATGAGTACGAAATCAGTTTTCAACATAGTTAAAATCGCAGGCTCGCTCCACACCCGTTCTTCCATCTTGCGACAATTGACACATGCCCAACCTGTAAAATCTAGCAGAATAGGCTTATTCACTTTCTGGGCATATGCCCGTCCTTGTTCATAATCATGAAAAGCGGTGATGTCGTGAACCGTTAGATGTGCTCCTTCTGGAAGCTCTAGGTTTGCCTCCAACTTGGTATATCCTACACCATATGGTGCTTCGGCATAGTTCAATGGTGGTGGGAATCCAGAAATTATTTTTAAAGGCGCTCCCCAAAGCCCGGGAATCATGTAGATGGTAAAAGTCAATACGATCAATCCTAGAAACAACCTGCCTACAGATATGCTGGATTCTGGACCGTGATGCGGCATGTTAATTTTACCTAAAAGATATAGGGCTAGCCCTCCAAAAATAGCTATCCACAATGCCAAAAACACTTCTCGCTCTAAATAATGCGTTTGAAAAACCAAATCTGCTGCCGATAAGAATTTAAAAGCCAAGGCCAATTCTAAAAATCCTAACACCACTTTTACGGTAGTTAACCATCCCCCAGATTTTGGGAGTGAGTTCAACCATCCAGGAAAAATAGCAAACAAGGCAAAGGGTAAGGCTATAGCTAGTGAGAACCCCAGCATTCCAATTACTGGAGCTAGGCCCCCTTTAGAAGCGGCTTCTACAATAAGGGAACCAACAATAGGCCCGGTACAGGAAAAGGAGACAATCGCAAGAGCTAGTGCCATAAAAAAGATCCCCACAATACCGCCTTTATTGGCTTTTTCGTCTGCTTTGTTAGCCCAAGATTGTGGCAACGTGATCTCAAAAGCTCCTAAAAAGGAAGCCGCAAAAATTACTAATATCAGGAAGAATGCCACATTAAAATACACATTGGTACTGAGCTGGTTCAGGGATTCTGAACCGAAAATAGCGGTCACAACAGTACCTAAAAGCACATAAATAACGATGATAAAAACACCGTAGAGTATCGCATTCGAAATAGCTTTTGCCCTGTTTTTGCTCTGCTTGGTAAAAAAGCTTACCGTAAGCGGTATCATAGGGAAAACGCAAGGAGTGAGAAGTGCTGCAAATCCCGAAAGGAATGCTACAATAAAAATAGTCCAAAGACTGCGGTCTTTTTTATCCTCTTGATCGGCTACCTCTGGATCATTTTTTTTTTTGGCGTCTTGATCTTTTTGAACTTCTTCTTTTTGCTGCGGTTCCTTAACTTGAAAAGAGGAAACTTCTGGAGCCATGGCTAAGATAGGGTCCTTTTCTTCGTCCAGATAGGTTTCAATGACGTCAGCAACGTTAGGTGGAACAGCGGCATTAGGGTCCAATTTAAAAATAAGAGGAACGCCTTTAGGCCGCAAACACCGTTCTTCATCACAGGTCATAAAAAATACTTCGGCAAGGATGTAGGTTAACTCGGTATCAAGGACTTTTATTTTTTGTTTAAAAACAGCGGCGTCAGAGAACTGGTATACCGGAAACTCCCATACAGGGGAATATTCTCTATACGATCCAGTTTCCTCATTAATTCCTAGCAGTTCTATTTGCTCTTCTACCTCATAAAAGCTTAAGGTCGTCGGAATTGGCCCTCTATTTTCTGGAGATGTGGTTTGTGAATACACGTGCCATCCCGGCTCTATGACAGCCGTAGTGATCAGCTCATATTCCTGATCTGAACCTTTTTTAACTTCCGTAGACCAAGAAGTAGGGTCTTGTTGTGCGGTTAGTTGTAGGGAAATTAAAGCTATTACTGCAAACAGAAGCTTTTTCATAAGTCTGAGGATATTTCAATTATAGATGTAGTGCTACTCGTAATTTTGTGGTGTTCGCTCGCTCTGAACCCTACCAGCCATAAGATGGTGCTACCACTTGTCAATACTAGTGCTTTTTCTCGTTCTAAAGAAGGAATTTTGCAGTCAGTTAACAAATCGCTGATCAATTTACTGCCCTTCATTCCAAAAGGGTGCATGCGATCTCCATGCTGCCAGTTTCTCAAAACTAAAGGATATTCTAATCCTGTTGCATCAAGTACCACTTTAGAACTAGGAACAGCCGGTGTTATATGCTTCATCGGGTCCTTTGTACGTATGTTTTTGATCTCCAATTGGTAGCCATCTAACGGTACCCTTTCCGTAGATGGGTGGATTTCCATATAAATAGGATTCCTATCGGCCACTGTGCTTAACACCAGCTGCTTTCTATCTTTGGTCAGTCTTTTGCTGCCTGATAAAATGCTTTTACCATTAGCTGCATCCAGTAGTCCTAAGGCATCGGGAAGATTAAAGTGGTGCTCTTTTAGCAATTCGAAAAGGTAGGCTTCTGGTTGTGCAGTAGCTTTGATTTTCTCTATAGAGATTTCTAGGTTTCCTTGTAGTGTTGTTGTTGTTCCGCTTTCGCGAAAGCGTGCCACCTCTACCTCTACTAATAATTCAGCTCCCTTCAGGTACTGCAACGTATTGGAAAAATTATCTTTTAAATGGGGTAAGGCCACGTCAAGCAAAGGAATCACTTGATGCCGCAGTTGATTGCGTACGTATTTAGTCTTGCTATTGCTGCTATCTTCACGCCAATCGATTTTATTTTCTACCGCAAAATCGCTGATCTGACTGCTGTTAAAAACCAACAAAGGTCTCGCAATAATACCATTGCGCTCCCGTATTCCAGTCAGCCCATGAAGTCCTGCACCACGGCCTAAATTGATCAAAAAAGTTTCTAATTGGTCGTCCAGGTGATGTGCTACCAACACGTGCTGGAGGTGGTGACGCGCCGCAATGTCTTCAAAAGCTTGGTACCTCAACTCTCGAGCTGCCATTTGAATAGAAATACCTCTAGACTTCGCTATTTTTTCTGTTTCAAACGACTCTATATAAAGGTGGCATCCCCATTTTTTAGCCAGGTCTTCTACAAAGACTTGATCTGCATCACTTTCTGCACCACGCAACTTAAAATTGCAGTGTATCAAGTCATATTTGATATCCACATGTTGCAGTAAATGCGCCAAAACCGTACTGTCTTTGCCGCCACTTATCGCTATAGCAATAGGAACCGAAAACAATTCTGGAAAATGATTGCTGATATGTTTTTTAAATGCTGCTAGCATAGTGCAAATTTAATCAAAGTCAATGCCTTGAAGTGCGAGCACTTCAAATAATGCTTTAGCTTTAAGCAAACACTCCTCGTATTCCTTTTCGGGAATGGCAGCAGCGGTAAGTGCACTGCCTACCGAAAAGGAAAGTGCCTTTCTATCTTCATTGTATAAGATCGTACGTATCACCACATTAAAGTCAAAATCGTCATGAGGAGTAAAGTACCCTATCGCCCCGCTGTACCATCCTCTTTTAAAGGATTCGTTTTTATCAATGATTTCCATAGCACTTATCTTAGGTGCGCCGGTCATGCTGCCCATAGGAAAGGTGGTCTTGAGGGCGTCAATAGCCGTATATTTTGAATCTAACTCGGCCGTTACGGTACTGATCATTTGGTGTACTTGCTTAAAGCTGTAGATCCCAAAAAGTTCCTCTACGGCAACACTTCCTTTTACCGCTGTTTTAGAAAGGTCATTTCTCACTAAGTCAACGATCATCACGTTTTCAGATCGCTCCTTAGGATCATTAAAAAGAGCTGCTTTAAGGGATTCATCTTCTACGGAGTCGGCAGATCTTTTTGCAGTGCCTTTGATAGGTTGGGAAATGAGTTGGTTCCCCGTCTTTTTTAAATAGCGTTCTGGACTTGCGCATATCGCATAAAAAGACTGGTATCTGGCATAGACAGCAAAAGGAGGTTCACTAATGCTGTTCAAATCATAAAAGGCCTTTTGCGCGTCCACTACCACATCTTCCGCATAAAATTGAGTGCAAAAATTAGCTTCATAAATATCGCCTCTATGAATGTGATCCAGCACCTGATACGCTTTTTGCAAGTAAGCTTCTTTAGAATCTTTGGCTTTTAATACCGCCTTTTGGGAAGTTGATGTTGGTTTGGAAAAAGAATGCTCTTGTATTTTTTGAATCAACTCCTGCGCTTCCTTCTGTAAGGCTATAAAGGAATGAAGCCTTACTTGCTTCTCCGAAATTTCAAACACCAACTCGGGTACAAAAAAGCATCCCTCTGGAACCTCCAAAAGGTCTTGATGGGTGCTCTCTAAATCTTCCAGCTCGTTTTTTAGATCGTAACTTAAAAAACCAAACATCCAGTCTTGATGAGCAGCTCTAAAAGTGTTTAACTGCTCAAATGCGGTTCCGCTTTTACAGGTGATGTGATCTATAGCTCCTACCCCGATTAAGCTGGCATAAGAATCAAATTTTAAACTGCCTTGATTGCTCTCTAAATACACCAGGTGTTTTTCGGCAGCATAAAACGACAGCAAGTTCTTTTTAAAACTTGCAGCATCAAGTAATGGAAACTGATGTAGTTGTCTTTGTTTCATAGCGGAACAAATATACTACCAATTCCACATACCTATCCTAAAAACACCAAGGTAACCCCCCTCGTACCCATAATGAAATATCCTAAGAAGTATAGGAGTCCCCCACATATTTTGGTTAAACCAAATCTGGAAATTGAACAGGAATGATCCTATAACTGCTGCCCCACTAAAGAAAACCATCCTTCTAAAGGGTATGATTGAATCCTACAACTCCTGCATCAACAATCTTTTGTTCTAAAAATTAAGAACCCAAGAGCTGCATTATAGATCAGGACATCGGCAAAGGAGGAATGCGTTCCATAACGCTGTGCTAATGGGGTTCCGCAGGAGTCTGTGATGCTCGATCCAACCGTGTTGAAGTGTCCTCCCGCAGTTGTAAAAGCGGTACAAGAACGCTTTGGAGACCTGTTTTGATCCGTTGGTTGGCCTCCTTGAAGCAACTGCACGCTCCGGAGGTGGGTGCCGTTCGTTTTAAAAGCATGGGAGTTGAGCTTCAGTTGTAATTGCTCGACTACTAGTTTATGTTTACAAAAAAAGCCGACTCTTAAGGAATCGGCTGGAACCATACTCAATTTACCACTATTAAACGTGTAGCGCTCTGTCAGCTGTTGCAGCAAGAGCAGCTTCTTTCACCGCCTCGGCATAAGTAGGGTGCGCGTGAGACATTCTTGCGATATCTTCAGCACTAGCTCTAAATTCCATAGCGGTAACTGCTTCAGCAATAAGGTCAGCTGCTCTAGCTCCTATGATGTGTACCCCTAAGACCTCATCGGTAGTTGTATCGGCAAGAATTTTAACCAAGCCATCCACATCTCCAGAGGCACGTGACCTTCCTAAGGCACGCATAGGAAAAGAACCAGCTTTGAATGCTATTCCTGCTGCTATTAATTCTTCTTCTGTTTTACCTACACTGGCTACTTCTGGCCAGGTATAGACGACATTAGGGATGAGGTTATAATTGATATGAGGTTGTTGACCCGCAAGTACTTCTGCGACAAAAACTCCTTCTTCCTCAGCTTTATGTGCCAACATGATGCCACGTACCACATCTCCTACTGCATAGATGTTAGGTACATTCGTTTGCATCTGCTCGTTGACTTCTACCTGACCTCGTTCATTGATCTTAACACCAGCTGCCGTTGCATTTAATTGATCTGTATAAGGGCGTCTTCCAACAGCAACAAGGCAATAATCTCCTTCAAATACCACGTCTTCGCCTTTTTTATTTTTGGCCGTTACCCTAACCGCATCACCATTGCGCTCTACTTTATTTACTGCATGAGAAAGGTGGAATTTCACTTGTTGTTTTTTAAGCACCTTCATCAATTCTTTAGAAAGGGTCTTATCCATCGCTGGAGTAATGCGGTCCATATATTCAATAACCGTTACCTCAGCTCCTAGTCTCTTATATACTTGACCTAGCTCAAGTCCTATCACTCCACCGCCTATAACGATTAGGTGTTTAGGAATCTCTTTAAGAGATAATGCTTCTGTAGAAGTGATGACTCTTTCTTTATCTAGAGTTATAAAAGGAAGGCTTCCAGGCTTGGAACCTGTAGCAATAATAGTATTGGTAGCTTCAATAGTTTCTGATTTCTCACCGTCTATTTTAATATGAGTCGCGTCGACAAAAGACCCCATACCCGTAAAGACATCAATCTCGTTTTTTTTCATTAAATACTGCACACCATCACATGTGGTATCTACCACTTGCTTTTTACGCGCAATCATTTTTTCGAAATTAATTTTTATCTCTCCTGGAATCTCAATACCATGTTCTTCAAAATGCTTCATGGCATCGTCATAATGGTGAGAAGAATCTAACAGTGCTTTGGAAGGTATACATCCTACGTTAAGACAAGTCCCCCCTAAGCTATGGTATTTTTCGATAATAGCAGTTTTCATACCTAGCTGTGCACATCGTATTGCGGCTACATATCCACCAGGTCCAGAACCTATTACTGCAACGTCATACTTACTCATACGGATTGGTTTTTTATTATAAATTAGGTCTTATTATCAATTCCACAGGTAGTAGAACAGAGGGTACAAAGGTACTAAAGGAAGTCCTATTTATAGGTAATTTAAGCGATAATTGTAGGCTACAAGGCTCTTACTGCTGTTTAATTCTAATAGATTTAAAAGGAATGCTACTCATCAGAAATGCCTTTCTTTTGATACGGTCTCATAATCAATCGTGCTGCTCGGTCAAAGTTGAAGTAGCTGTACATCCAGTTTAAAAACACCACTAACCTGTTCCTTACTCCTACTAAGAAGTACAGGTGTACTCCCAACCACGCCATCCAAGCTAAAAAACCACCTAGAGTCACTGATTTTATATCGGCCACGGCCTTATTTCTTCCTATGGTGGCCATACTCCCTTTGTCCAAATAAGAAAATTCTTTAAGTGGTTGATCGAGTAGTAATCGTTTAAAATTCTTGACCAGTAACTTGCCTTGCTGTATTGCTGGTTGTGCCACTTGAGGGTGTCCCTGTGGAAATTCAGGTGTTTTCATCAAAGCCACATCACCTATGGCAAAAATAGTTTCACACCCGTTTACCCTATTCATGCGATCGACGAGAAAACGCTGTGATTTTTGATCGATACTTTCTTCTCGAATCCCCGGTACCGGATTTCCAATCACTCCAGCGCTCCATATAAATGTGAGTGCTTCAATGTTTAAATCTGTATTGGTTAAAACCGTTTCCTCTTTATAGCTCTTCACCATTACATTAAGGTGGACATTTACCCCAAGCTCTTTCAAATATTTTTCGGCTTTTTGCGAAGCTTTCTCACTCATACTAGCCAAAACTCGGCTACTGCCATCTAATAAATGAATTTCCATGTGCTCGGGAAGGAGTTCTGGATAGTCATGAGGAAGCACGCCTTTTTTAAATTCGGCAAAGGCCCCAGCCAATTCTACTCCAGTCGGACCTGCTCCAGAAATCACGATGCGCATAAGCTTCTTTTGTTCTTCTGCATCGCTGGTCAAGGTAGCCTTTTCTAGGTTTTGAAGCATGTAACTTCTGATGTCTAACGCCTGAGGAACACTTTTCATTGGTAAAGCCGTTTCTTCTAGCACTTGGTTACCGAAAAAATTGGTTGCAGTTCCTGTAGCGATGACCAAGTAATCAAAAGTCACCTCTCCAATAGAGGTTTTGAGCACCTTGAGAAGGGGATCTACCGCAACAACTTCAGCGAGTCGGAATATAAAATTAGTGGTGTCTTTGACAAGCCCCCTTAATGGAAAGGCTATAGAATCAGGTTCCAAAGCACAAGTAGCCACCTGATACATCAACGGCTGGAAATTGTGGTAATTGTGGCGGTCTATAAGTACGACTTGAACATGTTGTTGGACGAGCTTTCGCGAAAGCGTTACCCCTCCAAATCCGCCCCCTACAACAATAACTCGTGGAACTTTTGATGGTGGTATATTCATGATTCTATATTTTACCAAAGATAAATTTAAAGAGGTGGGGGAACGAACGAAGCAGCATCTTTTCTTAAAGAAGCAAAGAAATTGGTCTTTTCATTATATTTTTGGATGGTAATGGTGCAGTAATTAACGCCTCTATACGACTTTGGGCCCTATATTTGTGGAGGAACCTTCAGTAGCTCTACAGCTATAACAGATTAAAAAGGGATCCTATTACCGAAGTGTAACATTTCTAAAAAAGAAATGACTTATCAAACAACCATACCGTCACCACGTGAGTAAGCAACTCGAAGAAGAATTTATCAAACAACTGGATGAGAATCAGAATATAGTGCATAAAATATGCCGGCTGTATACAAATGACCAGCATGCACACAAGGATCTTTTTCAAGAAGTAACCGTACAATTATGGCGTGCTTACCCCAAATTTAGAGGGGACTCAAAATTCAGTACTTGGATGTATCGAGTAGCCTTAAATACCGCAATAACCCTTTATCGCAAATCTACGAGAAGGGTAACAACTCAAGATTATGAGTCGGTACAATTTAAAATAGAAGACCAAAACGAGGAGGACGAACAAATGGAGCAGCTGACGTTACTTTACGGAGCGGTAAAACAATTGAACGATATAGAAAAAGCATTGGTTTTTCTATATCTAGAGGATAAAAATTACAGAGAAATAGCTGAAACCATGGGGATCTCTGAAGTAAATGCAAGAGTGAAGATGAACAGGATCAAAACAAAATTAACTAACATTATAAATCCATAAAATCATGGATCAACTAGATATATTAAAACAAAACTGGCAGTCACAAACTGATAACTCGCCTCGTTTTACTAAAGAACAACTCACTGGATTGCTAGCGAGAACATCCTCAGGAATAGTAAAATGGCTGTTGATCATCGCGATGATTGAATTTGTTGTGTTTATTGTTTTGGGTCTTGTATCCCATATAGCAAATCAAGAAAACCATACGATTGAAATGATGGGAGCCCCTTTTTATTACGGTTCAATGATTTTTCATTATGTAGTGATTATCACGTTTATCTATGTATTTTATTCCAATTATAAGCACATCTCTATTTCGCAACCTACTAGCAGTCTTATGAATAAGATTCTAAAGACCCGACGCACGATGAAATGGTACATTTGGTACAACTTAACCTATATGATGTTGGTAGGAATGATAGCTACCGTTTTAGTGATTCGTAATGACCCTAAGGTTACCGAACTCTTGGCGAGTCCTGAAATGGCAGGACATGAAACAGCCTTTTACCTAATGGCATTAGGGGCTTCCTTTATCGTGTTCTTGATAATTTGTGTGGTGATGTATTTGATCTATCAATTGATCTATGGTATTTTACTGCGCAAATTGCAACGCAATTACAACGAATTGAAGAGGATGGAAATTTAAAAAAGAGCTCGTGACGGAGCAAAAAAAATGCGGCCTTTGGCCGCATTTTTTTAACACCATCTGTTCATCTTCTTCTTAGAACTTATAACCTACTGATAAGTGAACGGTTCCAGGAAGCTGAGTCCTGTTAATTCCGTCAGTTTCGTTGTCTATGATATCAGAAAAACCATAGGTTAGCGTTCCTTTAAGATACAGGTTGTATTTTTTTAAATCATACCCAAATCCTGCCGTACCAGCAAAATTAGTATTGACCGTATCCGCTATCTCTACAGCATCCCCATCACCTACAGCTTGTTCTCCTTTAAGTAAAAAACCTATTTGTGGACCAAAGTGAATACTAAAATTCTTATACGCATAGTATTTGAATTGAAGCGGTACATTGATGTATTGCAATTTTACCTCTGTTGTTGTTCCTGCAGCATTATCAAATTCTTCTCCCTCAACTGAATACAGCAAACTAGCCTCATAAGACCATTTTTCAGCAAATGCCAATTCGGCGACTCCTCCTATATGGAATCCCAACCTGTTAGCTTCAAAACCAGTACCTCCTAAGTTGTCGATTTTAGAAAAATTCACCCCACCTATAACTCCGTAAGAAAGGTCTTGGGCAGTGGCTGTAAGGGTTGCTACAAGCAAAGCAACTAAAGAAAGATAGATTGTTTTCATTTTTTTTGTTTTTAAATAAGAAGCTCAAATATATAAAAATGCTTTTACAAATCTTCCTTTTCTTAAAAGAGAACTAACTAGTCGCACTTTACAAAAATCCCTGTGATGAAGTATTCTTAGTGAAGAGTAGCACATTCTAAATTAAAATCCCACACCGTTAAATCATAGGAATCGATTTGACTTTTTATCAGGTTGGATATGGACAACTATCAACTTACCCTTTTGTGCCGAAACTGGTGCGGGATGGAGTAATTTTAATCCAGCTAATGGAGCTATACGGCGTCATAAATTGTGCTGCTGAATCATAACAGGATGCGGCGATCAGAGATGCTGTAAGTATTAGAAGTAACAAGGGGAATGATTTTTTTCTAAAGAAAGACACTGGGTTGGACCTCAACAGGAAAGGTATTTAAAAGACCCTTTTGGCATCTATTATGCAACCTCACCTTACTCTGATGGTGCCTATAGATTTACCAATTACTGCAGCTTTAACTATAAGGGATTACTTGAGACGTTTTTTTCTATTCGCTTCATAATCACTAAAGATCATCTCGCCCAGTCCTTGCAGTCCTGTAAAAAATGCTTTTCCTTGATTAGCTTCTGTAAACTGATCAATAAAACGTTGCAAGTAAGGGTCGTTTGCAATCATAAAGGTGGTAATAGGAATATGCAACCTTCTCGCTTGTGCGGCCATGGTATAGCATTTCTCGACAATGTATTCGTCCAGACCGTTGGAATTTTTATAATAGGTACCATCTTTTAATCGCAAGCAACTAGGCTTGCCGTCTGTAATCATAAAGATCTGTTTGTTGGTATTGCGCTTTCTTCTCAAGATGTCCATAGCTAGTTGTAATCCTGCCACAGTGTTGGTATGATAAGGACCTACCTTAAGGTAAGGAAGATCGGCTATTTTAATGGGCCAAGAATCATTACCAAAAACAATGATGTCTAAAGTGTCCTTTGGATACCGAGTAGTAATTAACTCTGCCAGAGCCATGGCTACTTTTTTTGCTGGAGTGATGCGATCTTCTCCATAAAGAATCATGGAATGAGAAATATCGATCATCAATACCGTACTCATTTGTGCTTTAAACTGAGAATCTTCTACTACGAGATCCTCTTCAGTCAGGTTAAAATTGCCCATCCCGTGATTGATATGAGCGTTGCGCAGGCTCTCAGTCATGGAAATGCGATCCAATCCATCACCAAATCTATAAGGTCGGTAATCACCGCTGTGCTCATCTCCCTGACCTAATTTTCCTGTTTTATGATTGCCACTAGCGCCCTTACGCATGTTCCCAAAAATTTGGTCCAGTGCATGTTTGCGTAGCAACTGTTCTGTTTTGGCAGTTATGGAAAAACGTCCTGGTCGATCCCCATCCCCTTCTTCTCCAGTTTCTTGACTCTCGTCATTTGGATCCAACTCCTCTTGAATATAACCACGCGCTTTCAAGTCCTCGATAAAGTCTTCGATCGTATAGGCTGCCGTGGTAAGCTTGTATTCTTTATCTAATTCTCGCAACCAATCTATAGCCTCATCAAAGTCTCCAGAGGTATGCGTGATCAATTCTTTAAAAATATCAAAAAGCTTGTCAAAAGGATCCTTCTCCTCTGCATTATACAACTCAAACTTAAAACCTAATCTTTCTTGTGCCATAGTTTAAAAATAATTGACAAAAAGGGAACATGAAGAGTTCTAACACGCATTTAACATGGCTTTATGCTTAAAAGAGGTGTCGCAACCCTTATCGTAACTTGAGACCAGATAAATAAGTTAGGCATTTGCCGTAAGTTAATGCTATTTCGCTTTCGCGAAAGCTCAATACCTCCTATTTTTGCAGCCGTTTAAAAAAACAATACAATGACGAAACACGCTTGGCACGACGTAAGTTATGGAGCAGATGCACCAGGACATGTAATAGGAATTATAGAGATCCCAAAAAATACCAGAGCAAAATACGAGCTGGACAAAGAATCTGGAATGCTTATCTTAGATCGTGTGATCTACTCTTCCATGTATTATCCCACTAATTATGGTTTTATTCCGCAAACCTATTGTGATGATAATGACCCGTTGGACATCTTAGTTCTTTCTCAAATTGAGATCGTACCAATGTGTCTTGTTAAAGCAAAAGTAATAGGGGTCATGCAGATGCTAGACGGTGGAGAAATGGATGACAAAATCATTGCTGTTGCCGCAAACGATATGTCTGTAGCTCATTTTAATGACGTAAGCGAACTGCCAGAATTTTGGAAAAAAGAAATGCGTAATTTCTTCCAAGATTATAAAAAACTAGAAAACAAAACGGTAGAGGTGGAAGAATTTCAAGGTCGTGAAAAAGCGCTAAAAATTGTAAATCAATCCATTATTGATTACCAAGAAAAGTTTGGAACCAAGTAATACCGCAGCTTTACTCCTTTATACAATCCCTAAACATCTAAACGTTTAAGGGATTTATTTTTTGCGCCAACTGCTGCTTCCCAAGCAGTTCATTTTTAGACGGCTGCAGTGCGGCATTCATGGGTAGTGGTATATTTATGGAATAGATAGGTAGTTGATCCCACTCTATTTGGAATATGCCATGTTCCTCCTAAAGGTTATCTTTGCCTATCATCTACTAATCCTAAACAGTTGAAAAAGACATTTCGTTATTTATTAAAAGGTATTTTAGCTTTTGTGGCGTTCCTTCTTGTCACCTTTATAGTTTTAAAACTGGTATATAACGACGATATTCCAAAAGGAATTCCGGGTACCCCAGCAGATGAGATGGCTTTTAAACTATTAGACGCCATTCATCACAAAGAGTTTACTGAAGCTAAGGAAATTCACTGGACCTTTAGAGGTGATCATAGGTATGAATGGAAACTCCAACAAAATATGGTAGCTGTCTACTGGGAGGATTATCGCGTTCTCTACCAAACGCAGTACCCTGAAATAAGTTTTGCTTTTAAAAATGGAAAACGACTAGAAGGAGAAGAACAACAGGCAGCCATAGATGATGCGGCATTTCATTTTAATAATGACAGTTTTTGGGTGGTGGCGCCTCATAAAATATTTGATATAGGAACTACTAGAGAACTGGTTGAAGAAAATGGCAAGCAAAAACTATTGGTAACCTACCATTCTGGAGGCACTACCCCAGGAGAC
>Ga0129324_10001724_pt1 | contig 13885 bp, 13 predicted proteins | sample CPBDNA_7_FD_96879 | JGI IMG/M metagenome (GOLD analysis project Ga0129324, IMG submission 96879) | Freshwater to marine salinity gradient microbial communities from Chesapeake Bay, USA - CPBay_Spr_15_0.2_DNA | ecosystem: Environmental > Aquatic > Marine > Coastal | place: USA: Chesapeake Bay... | reverse complement strand
AATCAAACATGTATTGGATGGTATAATGGTATTTTGTACCGTATTATTTAATGTGACACTATTTGACGCATTGATATTTGGTATAGGTATATTATTAGTATCCACTAATGAATTACTACGTGAAGCTCTGGTTTTCTTTTTAGGAAGCCGGTGTTCGTGTCCGGTTTCGCGCTCTTTTTCAATAATAGACCATACATCTTCTATCTTAGATATCGAATTTTCAAACCATAATTTATTTCGTAATATCAAAATACAACTAAATTCATCCATCCACCAATAAATATCTTTTATCCATGTTAATCCCGAATTCCGCTCCATAACTTCATCATACCAAACTTCATATTCCTCTTTTGAAATGTGTAGAGGCATATATTCGTATAATGGTTTTCCGTCTTTCATAAAATAAATCATCATGCCTTTTAATTGGTCTTCTTCGGTGAATGTAAACGTACCATCATTCGTAAAATCTTCTTCCGTATCATATTCTTTGAAAACCGTTTCTAAGAAATCGCATTCATTCAAATTACATGTTTCCATTTGAAGTTGCATTTGAATCCAATAATCCTCTTTAGGAATTCCCGTAATTTCCCTCGTAGTTGGATTTTTGATTTCCAACATCCTTCCATATCTGTGCGAATTTGGGTCAACATTGATTCCATCTGGCGATGCCCCTAAAAACCGATATGTATCGTGTTGAATACACCCATAATCTTTGACCTTTGTATCGTACATATGCTCATATAACATGATTGAAACATCTTCATATTTGTTTCCATGATGCATTGGTGTAGATGTATTTACATTATCATATTTAGTAACATCCAATGTTTTACATTTTTCTACGATTAACTGATTGATAGCAGATTGCGATTTAAACACTTTCCATGCTGAACTAGCCGTAATTAAATCATGGCGGAATTTATACCATTCGCTTGTACGTTGATCCGGTTGTGGTTTGTTTTCAATACATCTTATCTTTTCAGCCATTTTTTCTATATTGGGCTCAATGCGAATGAAACTGTTTGAATACGACCTTGGAGGATAGTATTTTGTAAAATAATACTTATGAATTTTCTCGTAAATACCATTTAATTCTTCATTCAATTGTTCCAATTGTTTCTCGCCGTAAATTTCTTTTAGAGGTAATAACATATTAGTAAATACGTAATCCTTCAAGTTTAATTCAAACTTGGGAGAACTGTATTCAAGAGGGTCGCCTTCAATAAAATTGTCTATCAGATTTCCCATAGACAATTCAATTTCGTCGCGCTCCTTTCTAGTGAATAAACTAGTCCATTGAAATAAATCAACAATATTTTTTAATTCAGGTAATTGATATCCAAACAACATGATTTTATAGTATTACAAAATAATATTGTGAATTGTTTATATCAATTTTATTGCGTAGATCTTGGATAAAATCGTAAAATAAGTATGAATTAGATTTTGTATGTTCACCGGATTCAATTTGTTTGTGTTAATTGCGTTGTGTCAGTTGGTTCAATCACTTTTTTTACTCTGTTTTTTTTAGGAGCCAGTGATTTTAACGTAGACTGTCTTTTTTCGCATCTTTTTAAAGTGAACCTTTTATTAGAAACACTATACATTAACGAAGGAATTTCAAGAATCTTACCATTCTCTTTATCGTATATTACTTCTTTGACTTTAAGAAGACGTTTTCTATCTAAATTTGTATGGAGAAATTTGGCAAGTAAACTCTTATCATTCTCACTATGATTATTTTCATCACAAAATGACTGACTAAATTCGGTAAACTTCTGTATTTTGGTTGTCTTATCTAATTTCGTCCAAGCTTCATTGGAACTACTTTTCTTTTCGTCTGCCAAAAAATGGTCTAGATTTGACATATTTTCAACAGTTTCTTTAACTTCTTCAGTTTTACCTGAAAGCATCATTGATTTATATTTAATAGTCTTTAATTCAAGACATTCGTTGCTCATTCTTATATATATATAAAGGGGTAAGTTTATACTATTTTTAAATAATATAAATAAATAATTATATCATATAGGTTTTATGAAGTCGGTTGAAATTATTGGTAAGCGAAACTTGGATAAAATAAACAGGGTACCTAAACCACAGCGTATGATCAGTACAAAATGGCAAATAGACGATTCTTATTTTATCCATTCTCGCCAGATTCAACTAGTTAACCATTTATATTTAGAAGATGATGTAAATACTAAATATAGTACAGACGATACGTCTCCAGATATAAAGGTGAAAACTATAATGAAGAGAGAAATTAGCGCGAAAATAGGAGGGTATAAAAATCAAGATATTCAAAAGGGATTAATTGATGAATTTAATCTAATCTCTCTAGAACAATCAATTGAAAGGTTAATGGTCAGTAAGTTACGATGCCATTATTGTAAAGAATCATGTTTACTGTTATACAAAGATACATTGTCTAAAAAACAATGGACACTTGATAGAATAGATAATAATAAGGGACATAATCATGATAATGTGGTTATATGTTGTTTAGAATGCAATGTTAAACGAGGTGATATGGATAGTGAACGATTTAAACGTGGTAAAGAACTTAAATTTGTTAGAAAATTATTTTAAAAATAATGAGTAAAAATATAGGAAAATATATGATGAATGAATCTTCCAATAAGCAACCAATATTTTTTAAGTGGTCTCCAGCCCCTTCAGCGAATAATAACAATGAAAATAACAACGAACCATACGAAAGAAGCAAATTGGAAGATAAGCATAAATCTATCGGTTCTAGTATAGTAGAAACCATTTTACAAGAAGGACCTGGATTTATAAATAATGGAGAGAGTGGATTTATTAGTGATGGCATGTCAATGAATCCCGAAAACAATCAATTCATTTTTCGGGAAACAAAGAGAGAAGGTAATTTTGAAAAGATGAATCAGAGAGAAATGATAGCACAAACTAGTCAAAACCCATTTTTATCATCCAATTATTTAGAAGATTTACAGGTTCAAGAATCATTTTTAACACCACAAAATTCAAACAGTCAAGACAATTATTCTAACAGATAAAGTATTTAAACACACATCTTGGTATTCATATAATAATACATGCCAAAAAATTATAGTACACAAAATGAGTTGTTATTAAAGAATTTACTCAATTTTTATAATACTTCAAATAAATCATCATCTGTCGTTAATCTCAATACTAACAATGATAGTGAAGACAAGAATGAGGGCGACAATACAACCAATAAGGTTACCTTTACAAATATGGATAAAATGTTACGAGTAATTAATGGTGAATCGCGTATATCTTTACGCATCATTGATTGGTTTGCTACAAATTATGCCAAAAAATATTATACGGTTTATCAAATACAGGATAGCGATGGTCGTTTCAAAGTGTATAATGATTATAAATTGAAATTGAAGGCGTATTCAAAGAAGAGATTTGATCCTTTTTGTAGATGGGATCGCATTACAGTACCTTATAAAGATGGTATTCATATTCAAACAACCATCGGACAGTTGAATTTTTTCAAATGGGCAATAGAAAATAGTGTTATTGATTATATAGAACAAAATTATGACTCTATTGAAAAGGACATGAATTGTCGTAATAGCACTGCCAAAAACAAATTGGTTGATAATAAGAATAACAAAACGAGAAAGAAGCGTGAAGAATTATCCGTTTCAGCGTCAAGAAGCATTAAGCGCGAAAAGGTAGAAATTGTAGTGAAATTTGATTAAAAACAATATTTGATGCCGTTAATATTTAAATATTTAATACTAATGTAAATTAGATATTTAAAATATGGGGAATCAATCCTCTTCCATACATCAGTTAAATTTTGAAGATATACAAGAAGCAATAAAAAATAAGGGAAAATATGTCGTTATAAATACGTTATCTAGTAATAATCAATCATGTTTATTACCAAATACGATAGATTTAAGAGAAGAAGAATCTATTATCAATAAACTATTATCAACTAATAAGGAGAAATTCATCATCATTTACGGAAAAAATGTAAACGACGCTACTATTTACGATAAATATGAGCAATTGTTAAAATTGGGGTTTTTGAATGTATATATTTATCCAGGTGGAATGTTTGAGTGGTTGTGCTTACAAGATATTTATAGTAGCGACCTTTTTCCAACCACGAAAAAAGAACTAGATATATTAAAATATAAACCCGTTTCTAGATTCAATACTCTTTATTTGACGAATGAATAGTTAGCACATAGCAAAATACTTAAATAATATTTCATTACTAATAGTAGATAACATGTACGAAGAAATTATAGAACCATTATATGGAAGTAAGCGAGATACTGTATTTGATGCCATATTGAAACAAAATAATGAAATATCACACATGTATAACGTAAATGAGCGAATTGATATGACATCGTATCCAGTATATAGTATTGACCCTAGTGGTTGTGAAGACGCAGACGATGCCTTCAGTGTATATAAAGAAGACGGTAAATTGTATTTGGCAATACATATAGCCGATCCGACTGAATATATCAGTATAAATTCACTTGTATGGAAAGATATTGAAAAGAGAATAGTAACTAAATATCCTTCAAATAAAAAACCAATCCATATGATTTTGGAAGATATAATGGAACAGTCTAGTTTAATGGTAAATTGCCACGGTAATATAAAATTAGCTATATCAATAGTAACGGAGATAGATATGAATGCGAACAGTTATTTACCAATTGGTAATGTTAAATTATTATTTACAAAAATTAAAGTAAGTGAAAGCAATGCGTTTAGTTATGAACAAGCTGGAGAACTATTTGAAACAAATGAAGCAATACAGTATGGCATCAAAATAAGCAAGGCGCTCACAGAATCGCGAAGCGAAAGGACCAAAGGTGTTTTATTAAATGATGTAACAACGTCTTATGTGAAATATGACGCCGATACTACCTATTTATATCGTGACACACCTAACGAGAAATTAATGAAGCAAATGATAGCCGAATTTGCGATATTTGCCAATTCTTTTGTAGGTGAATTTTTAAAAATTAATTTTGAAGGAGCTGGTATATTTCGCATATGCTCTGCGAGTGACTGGTTACATACAGTATATAGTGAAATATCGGGAGAAGAATTATTAAATGAAATTATAGTAAATGGAATACGTGCCGATTATATTTCATCAGTTAAACCACATGACTTAGTTGGTTCGCCGGAATATTGTCATTTTACATCACCTATTCGTCGTCTATCAGATTGTGTATGCCATTACCTTTTAAAATATATACATTTAAAACCGAATATAAAATACTTGCCAATTCCATTTACAAATAGACAATTAGAGATGTATTCAAATAATTGTATGCAAATGACACGTTCCGTTAAAAATATTCAATATAAAGATACTAAATATCGTCTCTTACAAACCATGAAACATATGTTAATAATGAATTCATCTATTACAATAAAATATTACGTAAGTAGTTACGTAAATTCCTTTTTGAATATAATAATTTGTAATGTAAATGAACATAGTATTTATTTATCATATACATTAAGAATAACGAACATACAAACAGAATATAAAATCAAGGAAATAAAAAAAATAGATATTACTATTGTTAATATCACTGGAAATAAATTTGATGAGGGAAGTATACCTCAACTAGACAGACTTTACAAGAAATAATAAAAATTATAAATAAAAATAAATAAATATATTTATAATTTTCTTACACCATTGGTAATTTAACATTCATTACTCTCCAAGCAACCGGACGGTCCAGTATGTGCTAATTGATTTTCTTGAAATCTAGGTGAACATCCAGTACATTTTGGTACACCTTCTTCACCCTTATCAAGTCCCTTATTTGCTAATTTATCAGCTTCTTTATTAAATTCTCGTTTAACATGTTGATATTGAACCGAATTAAACCTGCTTTCTAATTCTTTTGCTGTATTATATAATGGAATTAAATTTTCGGCCTTGACTTGAAACTTGCCAGTCATTTGGTTAATAACTAACATAGAATCTCCTTCTAATACGATATTTGTCAAATTATGTTTCAGTGCCAATTCCATTCCTTTAATCATGGATAAATATTCAGCTTCATTATTTGTACCATTCGTTGTATGGTGGTGGGAACATTGCTGATCTAATAACGTATCGTTTTTGCTGGCAGTTATATTATTAGCATCACGTGTTTTTAACAAATATCCTAGTCCGAGAGTATTGGAAGGATTACCTCTACAAGCTCCATCAAATTGAATGATATAATTAATTAGATTGCTTGGATTGCTTGGATTGCCTGGTGATATACGTAATTCATTTACCATCCAATCCTCAATCCGACTTATCCAGTCTTCGCGGATATGAGCATTTTCTTTTACACGCGTGTCAACATTCGCTTCAATAGTGAGTTTATTCGTACTATTCTTTAACCAGTCCTCGTGATATTGATGACACTTTTGTAGATATTCAATCGGTATCGTTTCTCCTTCACGACCACGAATGATTACGCGTTCAGCACATACATTTGGCTCAGCTCTAACATAAATAATGCCTCCTAAGTTCATATCATCTAAGAACTCGTCAAACCATTCATTGTAAATTTGATATTCATCGTTTTCAATCATATCATCGTCAAATAGCATTTTCGCGAAAACATTTCTATCGGTTTGTACTGATCGTTCGCTAATAATAATACGGTACTTATTTTCTTTCACTTTTTTTCTAAGAAGATGGAGGCGTGAAATATAAGCCATCATTTGGAAACGAAACGCATATTTTTTAGTATCTTTATATAAATTTGTCAAAATGGGTGTATTTTCAGCATCCACTATTTTGGTCCAATCATCCACTGGTTCAGGAACAAAACAAATATCACTTCTATCTTGATAATGTTTTTGTAAATCAGTGTATAATGTTGATTTCCCCGAACCAATGTTGCCGTCAATGCTTATAATTACTGGACCGTTCATTTGTATAAATAAGTAGAATATATTTATGTAATTATTGTTAAATAAATAAAATCAATTTTATTATATTTTTCCGTGAATTTGAATATTCAAAGTCATATTATATTTTGCACCACTTTCTAATAAAAATTGAAATAAATAAACGACGTTATATACTAATAACCTAGTTAATACACAATGGATCTAAATCAACAAAAGCTTACTAAAACTGAATGGGATACTACCGAAATCCCTATCTCACAAGAGGAACGAGAAATTTTAAAATTAATCATCACAGGATATAGTGATGTGAATTATATATATAATAAAAATATGTCTATTTCTAATTATTTAAAGTTGGAACCAAATGATGGTGTAAATCATTATTTATATAATGAACACTTCTTACCAATGATACGTGAATTAATAACTACATATGATTTTGAATTTCAAAGCAATATTCAACTCAAACTTCAACGTTTAGTTTCCATTGAAAAAATGAAATTGGAACATTTAAGTAAGACGCTTCAAGATTGTGGTGATAAAATATTTGAATTCTATTTACTCCATATAGCAAAACAGACAATGAAATACTTTTACAAAGACAATATGAAAAAATTCAATAAAAATTACTATACGCTCTTTCATTTAATGAAATTAAAAATAACCAACGTGAACCCATATGTGACAGAATTTATTGTTGCGGTTCTAGATGAATACAAAGAAGAATTAAAAATAGAGGAATTATTCCTTCAATGTAGTGACCTAATAGAGAAAAATGACGAATTAGTTAAATACAAAGATTACCAATTATACGAACATCAGAAAGAATTATTTACCATTGCGAAAAACTCCAATCCAAAATTGGTATTGTACATTGCTCCTACAGGAACTGGAAAAACGATGAGTCCTCTAGGATTATCTGAAACAAAACGCGTCATATTTGTTTGTGCAGCTAGACACGTAGGTTTAGCTCTAGCAAAATCCGCTATATCTATGGGTAAGAAAATTGCCTTTGCGTTTGGATGTAATGATGTAACAGACATTCGTCTTCACTATTTCTCCGCAAAAGATTATGTAAAGCATAACAAGAGTGGCAAGGATATTAAGTATCGTGATGGTAGTAAAAAGGTGGATAATTCCAATGGAGAGAACGTAGAGATTATGATTTGTGATATCAAGTCTTATGTATGCGCTATGTATTATATGAATGCGTTTAATAAAAAAGAGGACATGATTATGTATTGGGATGAACCGACTATTACGATGGATTACGAAGAGCACGAATTTCACAGTTATATAGCCGATGTTTGGCAAAAGAATATCATTCCTAATATTATTCTATCATCAGCCACATTACCTCATCAAGAGGATTTACAAGAGACGATTGCTGATTTTACATCCCGATTTGAAAATAGCATGGTACATAATATTGTGAGTCACGATTGTAACAAGTCTATTCCTTTGTTAAATTCTAAAAGCGAAGTGGAAATGCCCCATTTAAAATATGGTGATTATAGTAAATTACAAGAAAGTGTTGCCCATTGTAAGAAGTACATGACCTTACTACGATACTTTGACTTGGGTGAAATTGTCAAGTTTATTTATTACATGGATAAAATGAAACTAATTCATGAAGATAGACATCAAATATCAGTAAAATATGACGATTTAAATGAATTGACTATGAATAATATGAAAATACATTATTTAGAATTGCTTGGTCGTATTCGTCAAGAAGAATGGGGACAAATTTACACACATTTTCAGTCAGTGAGAGTGGCAAAATACGAGTCAAACATTCACGTTGCTACCACTGATGCTCATACATTAACTGATGGACCAACTATATTCTTGGCTGACGATGTAGAGAAGATATCCAAATTTATCCTACAAAGTGTGAAAATTCCAGAGGAGGTAATCAAGGATATGATGGAAGCGATTGAATATAACGACAAAGTCCTAGCTGTTTTAAAACAAAAGGAGCAAAAGCTGGAAGATAGTTTAGGTAAAGAAATAGAGAAGGAACGCAAAATGGTTAAGGAACAGATTACTCCTGAACAGAAAAAGTTGCGCGGAGAAATAGATGATCTATATAAACTAGTGAAGACAATTGCTTTAAGTGATGTATTTGTCCCTAATAAATTAGAGCATTTAAGACGTTGGATACAAAAGAAGACAATAGATCGTGAATATTCGTGTAATATTGATCCAAATGATGTAGAACGAATTATGCTTATGGAAGTGAAAAGTAGTTGGAAAATATTGCTTTTAATGGGTATAGGTGTTTTCACTAACAATCATGACAATAATTATACAGAAATTATGAAACAATTGGCTATTCAACAAAAATTATACATGGTTGTTGCCTCATCTGATTATATTTACGGAACAAATTATCAATTCTGTCATGGATATATTAGTAAGGACCTAAATAATATGACACAAGAGAAGACAATTCAAGCATTAGGTCGCATTGGAAGAAATCAAGTAGGTAAAGATTACAGTATTCGTTTTAGAGACGACAGTTTAATAGAAAAAATATTTGTAGACGTGGAAGAAAGACCCGAAGTGGAAAACATGAATAAATTATTTAACACACCTATTTAAAAATAACACACTTGTATATAATAAATGAACGAAACAATATTAAACGTGATGATATATACAAAGATTATATATCAGAAAACGAGTCGTATGGTAATAGACTTGTTTAATTTTTTTTACGCTTATAGTGAATTTTGTATTGATAACAATATGGTATAATGAATAAAATTGATATAATAATATAATAATTATATTATATTATTAAATATTATAATATGAATACATCTCTTAACAAGTGTTGCGAAGATAGTTATGGTGATGATGTAATCTTACCAATTATGAATACCGAAATTTCATCTATAACTACATATAAACATACAATAAATTCTCTTACCGCCCACATACAATCAGAAACATTGACAAAATTAAGCGATTATGAAATGGTTGATATATTGACTTTACTTATAAATTATAAAAATACATCAAATGAATATATGAAGTTATACAATGATATGATTTGCTCTTTTGAAAAGTATGATTTAATGTATACAACTAAATTTAATGATTTGAATGTACTTATATTGGAAAATATGACACAAATGGAAAAAAATAAATTGATGATGGACAGTGATGGCAATTATATGGTAATAGTAAAACCTATTTTAAAAAGATCATATCGTTATCACTTGTATATGTATATAGAAAATGAAGATTTGTATAAATTAATTTCATCTATAAAAAATACTATGATAAAAATACATCAATACGAAAATGTATTCTTAAATACATCTAATAATATTACAAGTGTAAGTAAATAGATAGTAAATAGCGTTTTACATCTTCAATAGTGTATATGACAATTATAACCTAAAAAAAGGAACTACTCACCGCAAAAAAGCAAGACATATACCAATAGCTACGATTACAATCATAACAATAAAAATACCCAATGCTATATTCATGAAAATTATGTTATATATTTGTATATTATTCTTTGTTAATTATATTTTTGTTAGTTATATTTTTGTTAGTTATATTTGTATATTATTCTTTGTTAATTATATTTTTGTTGTGGAAAATACATACTGGTTTAGGTAATAATTGGCTGGGTAAAGAGCGGTGTCACGACATTTGACACCATTTAATCGTTTTGTAATTTGATGACGACCAGTTTTTAGCGATTTAGCACAACTTTTAATAGAATCAAATCTGTTTATTAACCTAGATTTTGTATCATATTGGAAAACGGGTGTTCCAATATGACATTTCAGTTTATACTTAAACATTCCATTTTTCACCTCGCATTCTCGGACACGCGTTATGTTATGAAGTACATATGTCTCTTTACATTGTCCGATAAACTGACCATTCTTCCTTTCACCTTCTAGGAATGTTCCATCTACATCTGTCTGTTTACATTGTCCGATAAACTTACCATTCTTCCATTCACCTTCTAGGAATGTTCCACATACAAATGTGTATTTACATTGTCCGATAAACTCTCCATTCTTCATTTCACCTTCTAGGAATGTTCCATCTACATACGTCTGTTTACATTGTCCGATAAACTCTCCATTCTTCCATTCACCTTCTAGGAATGTTCCACATACAAATGTGTATTTACATTGTCCGATAAACTCTCCATTTTCACGGACACCCTCTATTGTATATCCATTAAAGTACGTACATAAAGTGTTATTTGAATCAGGAATATCATATATGATTTTTGGAGTTGATTCTAATGACTCTCTACACGCAGGACAATTAAATACATTGGTTTGTTTATCATACCAGATAGAAATACACTCCATATGAAATATATGTCCACACGTTGTAGTAATTGTATCAGACGGTACATTCATTTGACATAGACATACCATACAGTCGTCACAAGTAGTAATTTGGTTATCGGATGATTCCATATTTTGGTTATTATTGATAATGATGAACTTGATTTTCTATTTTAAATTGTTATACTATTTGTATATGTATTTGAAAACACACTTCAATTTTTTTCAATTCAAATAACGTGTTCATATTTACTCTTTATTTACTCTTTATTTACTCTCTAAGAATACAAAATAAAAAGGAGATTTGTTCATCCGAATAATAATATCAGATTCTAATTTTCGTTATTTTCGGTTCTAAAAATTATCTGGCTTAAAAAAAGACCTATATATGAAATAAATACTATAGCTGTTATTAGTACGAATACAATAATAAAGACGCCTAATATATGTACTCCATCAATCATGTTATTTTATATATATATTATTGAATACTAATGTTTATATGTTATGAAATATATATAAAATGTAAACCATCAAAAAATATTGTAATAAATGTAAATAAAACGGATCTATTTTTTAACTCGTTTAGTTTGTTTTCCCTTTCTAGTCTTTCGTTTCTTTGTAGAATGGCTTCTATGAACGATTTTATTATGTAAATAATTAGTTGCCGATTTTAAATAACTGTTTGCTAAAAATATCTTTTTATTTACCCATTCAGGTAAATCGTCGTCGTCTCTAAGAAATTTATGTAATTTTTTAGCATTTCTCTCTATATTATCTAATTCTGTTCTTGCCATACGACCTTCATACATATGACCATAATCTAAATTACGCCCAGTCATTATATATATTATATATACTAAAAATATTTTACAGTTCAGATACTTTTTCGTATTAGGATTCATTTACACCCTTGAATGTTTAAAACGGCGACTTTTTATTAAAGAACGCTCAATTAGAGACTTATTATAAACATCTTATTTTACTGCCTAATTTTTTATAATAATGGTTATTATATGGGATATTATTTTTCAATGATTTGGCTAATGTTTTATCACTGATTTTCAGTTCTCTTATACATTCATATTTACAACTAAATTCTCGCACTAAATTGTGTTGGGTGTTGAATTGTCCTACGCCATTTTTATATAATAATGGGATGCCATTATTTTTTTGTATAAATTTTGTTTTCAATTCTTCATCACATTTGTTATATAATAGATAATATGAACCATGAGTTAATGTAAAGTTTTTTACTGGTGTATCTAATCCTGAAATAGACTCATACCCATTACAATTTGCTGCTGTTTTTCTGTCCAAATAAACATTGATGATTTCGTTTTTTTCTATATTTAATTTTGCGATATATCCAATATTTTGAACTTTTGTTAATTCAGTCGGTTCAATATGATGTATAATATTTGGGTCTAAATTTCTCTCAACAAGTAACCAACGAAAACCACAATAAATTGTATTTTCACCAATAGCCTTATTTATACTTGGTCTTTTTATGCCACTGTTTTCTTTCATTGCTTCAGATACAGTTTCATAAACTTTTATTAATGCTAATGTATCTGGATTTATTTTTTGTAATCTTGGACCAATTGTAACTAATGGTTCATTAAATCTTGTTGTTAAATTTGTTTGTTGTGAATTAAATTTATGTAATACTTCATTAACAGTATTTTCTAATTTATCTATTTGAGATGATTGAGTTTTTACAATTTGGATTAATTCATGTATTAATAAATTGTCATTAGTATTATTTTTTAATTCAATCAATGTTTTTAATTGTTCAATTTCTAATTCCAATTTAGATGTATTATTATCATTAAAATATTTAATATTGTTAGTTATAATGTTTAGTAAAGTCGTATATGATAAATTTTTGCCTATTAAAAATAATTCCAGTTCAGTTTTGTGACCTGGTAAATCACATACTTTATTGTGTTTAATTAATTCATGACCCTTTATATATGATTCAAAATCCTTGCTTTTATTAACGCTAAAACAATCTAATAAAAGGCATTCATCATAATGGGTTTTATGTTCTGCGTATCTATCTTTAATACCTCTTCTACTTTCTCCAACTTTTACAATATATTGACCGTTCTCAAGGGTTTTAATTTTAATTATATAAAATATGGTTCCAATTGTGGCGTATTTTTGTAATAATATTTTTTCTCGTTCTAATATTTTTTGCTTGGATAGTTGATCCTGCAATTCCTTTTCCTTTTTGTCTTCTAATTGAATAAATTGTTGTTTTAATTCGTCACTTTCTTCTATCAATACTTCTTGTAAAATTTCTTCCAATTTAATAAAATATTCATGGTTTTCATCAGCTTTTTTTGTTCCAGCTTTTATACAAAATAATTTGAAGGTTCTTAGATTTAACATAAATGTCTCTTTGTTATGACCTCCGTGTTTTTCTTGCTTTACCTGTTGGGAAAGCAAGATCTGATAATCTTTATTAATAATAAATTGTTTTTCTAATAATTGTTTTCCTTTAACTTTTTGATTAAATCCTAACCATTGCCATATATTATCCAAGTCTATTACAAAATCGGTCTTATTATAGTTCAAATAACAGTAAAAACTAGATAAAAACATCTGTTGTT
>Ga0129324_10001723_pt1 | contig 13893 bp, 12 predicted proteins | sample CPBDNA_7_FD_96879 | JGI IMG/M metagenome (GOLD analysis project Ga0129324, IMG submission 96879) | Freshwater to marine salinity gradient microbial communities from Chesapeake Bay, USA - CPBay_Spr_15_0.2_DNA | ecosystem: Environmental > Aquatic > Marine > Coastal | place: USA: Chesapeake Bay... | reverse complement strand
TTGGCCGGAGCTGCTTTCTTGACCGGAGCCGCCTTCTTAGCAGGAACGACCTTCCTGGCCGGAGCTGCTTTCTTGACCGGAGCCGCCTTCTTAGCAGGAACGGCCTTTTTGGCCGGAGCCGCCTTCTTAGCAGGAACGGCCTTTTTGGCCGGAGCCGCCTTCTTAGCAGGAACGGCCTTTTTGACCGGAGCCGCCTTCTTAGCGCCTTTTGACGACACGCTGCGTCCTGTGCTCGCCATGAGGATCCCCGATCGTCAAGCGTGGGCGAATGTGCTGCCGATCTGACCCCACATTCAGTTCGACAAGTTCGCAGGAGGCTAGAGCCCTTTTCGCGGTTACGCAAACAGGCGCGCCGTCCGATCTTGGTGCGACACGCTGCGAGCCTGTCGGCGAGATAGGCTTCGGCCCGGCCCATTTTCGCCCACGGAGGTCTTATGTACCGCGCCGTTCCGGCTCATGTCGATCTGCCCCGCATGGAACACGAGGTCCTTTCCCTATGGGCGGCCGAGGGCACTTTCCATCAATCCCTAGCCCAAAGCGAAGGCCGCCCCCTGTGGGTGTTCAACGAGGGGCCGCCCACCGCGAATGGCGCTCCTGGCACGCACCATGTGGAGGCCCGAGCCTTCAAGGACATTTTTCCGCGTTATCGCACCATGAAGGGCTATCACGTTCCGCGTAAGGCTGGCTGGGATTGCCACGGTCTCCCGGTGGAACTTTTCGTTGAAAAGGAGCTCGGCTTTTCGGGCAAGAAGGACATCGAGGCCTACGGAATCGCTGCATTCAATGACAAATGCCGTGAGTCGGTCTTGCGCCATGTCGATGAGTTTGATGCCATGACCCATCGCATGGGCTTCTGGGTCGACACTAATGATGCCTACTGGACCATGGACGCGTCATACATCGAGAGTGTGTGGTGGTCGCTGCAGCGTATCCATGAACGCGGCCTGCTCGTCCAAGACCATCGGGTGTCACCGTATTGCCCGCGATGTGGCACCGGCCTCAGCGACCACGAGATCGCCCAGGGCTATGAAGACGTTGTCGATCCCTCAATCTTCGTGCGTTTCCCGGTCACCAGCGGCGAGTTGGCACAACGGTTCCCCGGGGTCAACCTGCTGGTGTGGACAACCACCCCCTGGACCTTGGTCAGTAACACAGCCGTTGCTGTCAACCCTCAGGCAACCTATGTGGTCGCGGGCACCGACGCCGGTGAACTATTGGTGGTCGCCCAGGATCTGGTGGCCAGTCTGGTCGGTGCGGACGCGCAGATCCTCGCCACCTTGACCGGGGCTGAGTTGGAACGCACGCATTACCAACCGCCTTTCGACGCCCTCGCTATCCCCGATGCTCATTACGTGGTACTCGCCGATTACGTCACGACCGACGACGGTTCCGGTCTGGTGCATCAGGCACCAGCATTCGGCGCTGACGACCTCGCCACGTGCCGGGCCTACGGACTCCCCGTGGTTAACCCGATCCGACCTGACGGCACTTTCGAACCTGGCATTGATCTTGTTGGCGAGAAATTTTTCAAGGACGCTGACCCCATCCTCGTTGCTGATCTAGATGAACGCTCGTTACTCATGCGCCAGGTGCCCTATGAGCATTCCTATCCGCACTGCTGGCGTTGCCACACGCCACTGATCTACTATGCGCAGCCTTCGTGGTACATCAAGACGACCGCGATCAAGGACGAGCTACTTGCCCAAAATGAGGGCACGAACTGGTTTCCAGAAACAATCAAATGGGGCCGCTACGGCGACTGGTTGCGCAATAACGTTGATTGGGCGCTGTCGCGGAATAGGTATTGGGGCACTCCACTGCCTATCTGGCGATGCCCAGATGATCACCTCACCGTCATCGGTTCCCTTCATGAACTCGGCGAACTCGCCGGACAGGAACTCAGCACACTTGATCCGCACCGCCCCTATGTCGATGACGTAACGTTTCCATGCCCGCAGTGTTCAGCCACCACCCACCGAGTTCCCGAGGTGATCGATTGCTGGTACGACTCAGGTGCCATGCCCTTCGCGCAGTGGGGGTATCCCCACCGCGGCCAGGAAACCTTTGAGTCTCGATATCCGGCGGACTACATCTGCGAGGCGATCGATCAAACCAGAGGTTGGTTCTACACACTGATGGCTGTGGGCACCTTGGTGTTCGACGAATCCTCCTACAAGAACGTGGTCTGCCTGGGTCACATCCTCGACGAGGACGGTCGCAAGATGAGTAAGCACGTGGGCAACGTGCTCGAACCTATTTCGTTGATGGACGAACACGGCGCCGATGCGGTGCGTTGGTTCATGCTGGCATCTGGGTCACCGTGGCAGTCGCGGCGAGTTGGCCACGGTGCCATCGCCGAGGTTGTCCGCAAGGTGTTACTCACGTACTGGAACACCGTTTCATTCCAAGCACTGTATGCACGATCCGCCAACTGGTCCCCGGCCACCGGCGAGGTTCCGCCACCCACCGAGAGACCCGCACTAGATCGCTGGGTTCTGTCTCAAGCACACCGGTTATCTATCGAGGTCGACGATGCTTTGGCCAACTTCGATACCCAGCGCGGCGGGCGACTCATCACAACCTTTGTTGATGACCTGTCCAACTGGTACGTCAGACGCAGTCGACGGCGCTTCTGGGAGGGCGATCCAGCCGCGCTGGCGACTCTCGACGAGGCGCTTCGCATCGTCACCGCCGTCATGTCCCCCTACACCCCGTTCATCACCGAACAGGTCTGGCAACTACTCGTGCGTCCCACGCAACCTGAAGCTCCCGAATCGGTCCACCTGTCTGCCTGGCCGGAACCGCGACCGGACCTGATTGACGAGGAATTGAGCACTCACGTGGCCCTCGTTCGTCGGATTGTCGAACTCGGACGCGCCGCTCGATCCTCGTCGCAGGTACGCACACGACAACCGCTCGGTCGTGCTTTGGTATCTGCCGCCTCCTTCGAACAGCTCCCCACGGAGTTGGTTGCTGAGGTCGCAGCCGAACTGAATGTCGCTGAAATCAAGAGTCTGAAAGCCGAGGTGGGCGACCTCGTGGATATCTCCGTCAAAGCCAACTATCGATCCTTGGGCAAGCGTTTTGGTAAGTCAACTCCTGCTGTGGCACAGGCGATTACCGATGATCCCTCCATCGCCACGCGGCTCCAGGCCGGCGATTCAGCCAGCATCAACGTGCCCGAAATCGGGCAGATCACGGTGACGGCTGAAGATGTCATTGTCACCGAAACCCCCCGCGAGGGTTGGGCTGTGGCCAGCGCCCACGGCGAAACGGTCGCCCTTGACCTTGAAGTCACCGACCAATTGCGCCGGGCAGGTTTAGCCCGTGAGTTTGTTCGGGTCATTCAAGAGGCCCGCAAGACAGCTGATCTTGACGTCAGCGATCGCATTGAACTCAGTTGGGTGTCCACTCAACCGGAACTCTCGCAGGCGATTGCCGAACACGAGGAGATGATCGCTGGCGAGGTCTTGGCGGTCGCCTTCAACGAAGGTGCCGCAACCGAGGGTCACCTAGGCACGTCGGAGGTACTCGGATTGACCTTCTCATTGCAGGTCGTCGCTGCGGCGGACACGAACTAATCGGGCAACGCCTCCTGCACTGCCGCGGTCGCCAGAGCCTCTGGCCCCGCATCAGCAACAAGGTCCTCAGAACGGGCGGCTGCGTCGAACTGTGCGAGTTGAGTGGCAATGTGGTCGCGCAAGGTAACCCGGTAGTTCCGTTCGAATGTCCGCAATTGCCCTACCTGCTCTTCGAGCGCCCTACGTTGCTCATCAAGGTCGGCGGTCACGGCGCGGGCCTCTGCGCGGGCCTTGGACATGATTTCACCGGCCTCAGACTTGGCCACCGAGACAGTTTCCTCGGCCGTACGCTGGGCAATTTCCAGCATGGCCAACGCCTGTGTAGACACCTGCGCAGCGTCTTGCGAACGCACGAACTGCGGTGCTGGCGAGGAAAGATCAAGGCCCGACGCAGACTCATCGGCCACGACCGACCCACCAGCAGTCGGCAGGTTGTCTGCTGGCGGAGCATCGGGCTTCTCGATGACCTCAACGGCGGTCGTCGTCACCACCGGGGGCTTGGCCGACTCACCAGAAGCCGATTCGGCGCGAGCCGAGCGTTGTTCGGCGGCCAACACTCTTGATTGGGCCTGGGTCAATTGGGCCCGCAAATCATCGTTCTCACCGAGCAGTCGGGAGATTTCAGTTTCGACAACGTCGAGAAACGCGTCGACCTCGTCCATGTCATACCCGGTGCGCATCCGCACCGTGGTGAATTGTTGTGCGTGAACGTCAGCGGGGGTCATAGCCATAGCGGACATCTCCTTGGTCAGCAGTGACGCAACTTCTTAAAAGGCGAGGGCGACGTTGATCAGGATCTGGACAGCGATGATGAGGACCAGAAACGCTAGGTCGAATTGGATGCCGCCTAGCTTGAGTGGCGGGATGATGCGACGCAGCAGCCGCAACGGCGGGTCGGTGACGCTGTAGATCGCCTCGGCGAGCAGCAAGAACGGACCGCGGGGCCGCCAATTGCGGGCAAAAATCTGCACAAAGTCGAAAACCAGCCGCCCGATGAGTACGAGCCAGTACAACCACAGGATGGTTGCGATCACCTGCCCGACCGCACCCACAGCCATCCCTGCTTTCGTTTCGATATATCCGCTCGCCGCTTCGGCGAACCCTGACCGACCTCATTTACATTTTTTCCATCGACTCTTCGTCTATCAACTCTGGTTGAAAAAACCGTTCTGCGCCAGTTGAGCTCGGGCCTCGGCAGCCACATCGACATTAACCGGCGAGAGCAGGAAGACCTTATTTGTCACACGCTCAATCGTGCCATGTAGGCCGAAAACCAGGCCTGCGGCAAAGTCGACGATGCGCTTGGCGTCGCCATCTTCCATCTCGGTCAGGTTCATAATCACCGGCACACCTTCGCGAAACTCCTCGCCAATCCGGCGAGCATCGTTGTAGGTGTGGGGATGAATGGTCGTGATGCGATAAAGATCGACACCGTTGGTGGGCGAAGGTGCGATTGAGCGCGCAGGCACATCGTCGAACAGTTCGCTGCTGCGCTCGCGAGTGGGGCGCTCCTCGCGGAACGTACGTACCGACGAGGGCGGTTCAGCAACGGTCACGGAGCGATACTCTGATGCCCCAGAACGATCCGAGGTGCGCACATTGGACCGACGCTCGCGGCGCACCGGCTGTTCGTCAAGATCCGCGTCATCATCGGCATACCGATCGCGGTAACTATCGTCGTCCTCAACGAGGCCGAGATATACCGCCATTTTTCGCATCGAACCGGCCATGGCACGCCTTTCACATCAAAGCCCAGCCCACAGGGCACCTACTATCACGCTACCGGAGGTAGGGCCGGTCCCCCAGTATCGCGCTACCGACGCGTAGGTGTGTCGCCCCCGCGCGAATAGCGTCATCGAGATCGCCGCTCATGCCAGCGGACATCCAGGTGGCATCTGGATACGTGCTGACCACATGATCTGACAACTGCTTGAGTCGCGTGAAGGCGAGGAACGCGTCGGCACCCACCGGCGCGACACCCATGACACCGCGCAATCGCAGACTCGGCTGGGCTGCGATAAGCGAGGCCAGGTCATCGCAGCCTGCTGCCGCGATACCTCCGCGGTGGCTCGGGTCAGGTCCACAATCAGAACCGGAATCCTGGTCAGTGTCTAGCGAGACCTGAATCAGACAATCCAGGGGGCGCTCGGGCGGCCGATCGACAGCAGATTTCGCCAAAGCGGTCACCAACCTGGCCCGGTCAACGGAGTGAACACAGTCGGCCGCTCGGGCCACGATGGCCGCCTTATTCGTCTGCAGCTGGCCGATGAAATGCCACCGCAGGTTCAATCCTTCGCATTCAGCGGCTTTGCTGGCGAGTTCCTGGGCCTTATTTTCGCCAACGTCAACCACTCCGAGGTCGGCGAGACGACGGATATCGCTGGCTGGCCAGGTCTTTGTCACGACAACAACGGTCAGGTCGCGCGGGTCTCGATCACTCTGTGCACACACCTGCTCAATGTGGATATTCAGTTGCCGAAGTCGACCACGAAGTTGTTCGGATCGTTCCATCAAGAGTGATCACCCATGTGGCGCTGATGGGACGCGTCGGCCCGACGCACAATCATGCCGGCCTGACGACCGGTGCGGTGCTCGCGTCGATAGGAATACAAATCGGGGTTTTCAAAAGTGCAACCACCGACCACCTCGCACCCGACGTTCCAAGCACGCAGTTGCTGAACGACCCCCGCCCGGACATCAGCCGCCGCGGTACCCTCACGCGTCACCGCCCAGGCATCTGATGCATGGGCGCAGATGTCAGCACGCACCTGCTCACCCACCTCGTAGCAGCCACCACAGATAGCCGGACCAACCCAGGCCCGGATCATGTGGCCGCTATCGGCGCCCCCGATCAATTCGCTCATGGTGGCATCAACGACTCCGCACACGACCCCGCGCCAGCCGGCATGGATCGCGGCGATATCGCCAGAACTCGTGGCGATAAGGATGGGTACACAATCGGCTACCTGAGTCACCAGCGCGATTTCGGGTTCGCCGCACACCAGCGCATCAGCTTCAGGCGCTGAGGGCGGTGGAGTCTTGATCCGCGCCACCGTGCTGCCGTGCACCTGCACCATGGTGACCCACCTGTCTGCACTCACGCGCATCTGCTGGGCGGCACGGTGACGATTGTCCTGCACAACTTGAGCATCGTCACCGACATGCAACCCGAGGTTGGCCTCGGCGTAGGCGCCGGTGCTCAGCCCGTCGGTTCGGTCAGTGAAGGCCCACTCGAAGTCATACGGTCCAAGCCTCTGGTGACCGCTGGCCAGCACGCCCATGGTGGGCCTACTTCAAAAAGTCCGGCACATCGAGGTCGTCATCATTGGCGTCGTCATCGAAAACGATGGTTCGCGGTGGTTGCACCGGCCGCGCGGGCGCAGGTTCAACAACCGTTGGCGTCACCGGAATCGCCGCCCGATCACCCTCTGATTGCGATGCCGCGACGGCTGCCGCGACGGGAGTCTCATCCACAACCTTCCGGGTCACCGGCTGAGATCGACGTGTTGGCGGTGTACCCCCGTCGAAGCCAGCTGCGATCACGGTGACCCGAACTTCATCGGCCAAAGAGTCGTCGATGACCGCGCCAAAAATGATGTTCGCATCAGGATGCGCAGCGTCAGACACCATGCGAGCAGCCTCGTTAATCTCAAATAGGCCGAGATCACTTCCGCCAGAGATGCTCAGCAAAACCCCGTGTGCGCCCTCAATACTTGCCTCGAGGAGCGGTGAGGAAATTGCCCGCTCTGCAGCCTCTACCGATCGTTCATCACCGCGAGCCGTGCCGATGCCCATGAGCGCAGAACCAGCCCCTTGCATCACACTCTTGACATCGGCGAAGTCAAGGTTGATCAGTCCGGGTGTTGTGATGAGATCGGTGATGCCCGAAACACCCTGCAACAACACATGATCTGCCTGCCGGAATGCATCAATGACACTAATGTTGCGGTCCGCCAGACTCAATAGCCGGTCGTTGGGGATGACAATGAGCGTATCGACCTCATCGCGCAGGCTCTCGACACCGATCTCAGCTTGGGTGGACCGCCGGCGACCTTCAAACCCAAAGGGTCGGGTCACCACGCCGATCGTCAATGCACCTAGGCCCCGGGCGATGCGCGCGACGACCGGGGCTCCACCGGTGCCGGTTCCGCCGCCTTCGCCCGCGGTCACGAAGACCATGTCGGCGCCGCGCAAGACCTCCTCGATCTCTTCGGTGTGATCTTCGGCCGCCTGACGGCCGACATCAGGATCCGCACCCGCACCAAGGCCGCGCGTCAAGTCTCGACCAATATCAAGTTTGACATCAGCATCACTCATCAACAGCGCCTGAGCGTCGGTGTTGATAGCGACGAACTCCACTCCCTTGAGCCCGACGTCAATCATGCGGTTGACCGCGTTGACACCGCCCCCGCCGATGCCAACGACCTTGATAACGGCTAGGTAGTTCTGTGGTGCGGCCACGTGCGCATCCCTTCCGCGAAGTCAGCTGCGTCCATCTGACCCGCGTCTCTTACGCATTTACTTCAACCTCACGTTAAGGTTGAAGAAATCCATGCGTGTAACTAGTTGAGGTTAGGCTCCCGGTCGCAGCATGTGCAAGCCGCCACGCCCCAAGACCACCATCAACTAAGAGGTCAGCAGCGCGGCGAGATCGGTCAGTCGCTGCGGCTCGATCGAGTACCAAGCCCAGGTCGCGCGCTGTTCGCGGCGCAAGATGCCAGCGTCGGTGAGGATCTTCAAGTGGTGACTCACGGTGGGTTGACGCAGCGACAGGGCATCGGTGAGATCGCACACGCAGGCATCGGCGGTCGGACTGGATCTGATCAACGCTAGAAGTTGGAGTCGGGCTGGGTGCGCAAGCGCCTTGACCACGCTGGCCAATTGCTCGGCGCTTTCGTCGGGGATCGGACAACTCAATCCGGCGGCGCAGCATTCGGTGAAATCCGAACCTGTGACCGGAGCGGACTTCTGTGAGCCATTCACACGCCCAGCATACCCGGGACACCGCGATTGTATTGACAGATGTCGATCTAGTACTAAAGTTCTTAATCGATGACTATCAATATTGAACCTGGCCCGGGCGATGCGGCCACGAAACGTTGGCGGCGCTTATTCGCCGAGTTCTGGGGAACAGCGCTGTTGGTCACAGCCGTTGTTGGATCGGGCATCGCAGCAGCCAGCCTGACGACCGACGTAGGGCTGCAATTACTCATCAACGCTCTCGCAACAGTGTCGGCGCTGGGCGTGTTGATCTGGGTGCTCGGGCCCATATCTGGCGCTCACTTCAATCCCGCCGTTTCGCTGGTCGCTGCCGCGCGCCGGGAGGTGTCACTACGCGAGGCCGCGGGCTACCTCGTCGTTCAACTCACCGGGGCCTTTCTGGGCGTTGCTCTGGCCAACGTCATGTTTGATCTACCGGCGTGGGCGGTATCAACACAGGAGCGCTCCGGGGCGGGGTTGTGGATCGGGGAAATCGTTGCCACCGCAGGACTCTTGCTGGTCATTGGCGCCTTGACACGAACAGGACGAGCACACCTTGGGCCCATCCTTGTTCCGGCCTGGATTGGTGCCGCCTACTTTTTTGCGTCATCCACCTCATTTGCCAATCCAGCCGTCACCTTCGGACGTGTGTTTACCGATACGTTCACGGGCATCACGCCCACCAGCGCAGTCATCTTTGTTGTTTGTCAACTAATCGGCGCAGCAATCGGTGCAGCAATGACCGAAGTGTTCTACCCGCGCAAACGTCCCGCGCCGCTGGATCTCCCTGCTCCAGTGCACGATCCTCGACCGCGCACCGTGCTCTTCGCCTGCGTTCACAACTCTGGTCGCTCCCAAATCGCTGCTGGCTTTCTGCGGGCGATGGGCGGGTCACGCTTTGTCGTGTTGTCAGCCGGATCACAGCCGGGCGACGCGGTCAACGAGGTCGCTATCGCCGCCATGGCCGAGGTTGGACTGGACATCTCCGGGCACCCGCCACGACTGCTGACAGATACTGACGTGCGCGAAGCCGACGCGGTGGTCACCATGGGGTGCGGCGACACCTGCCCGGTTTATCCGGGCAAGACCTACCAGGACTGGCAGGTAGACGACCCCAAGGATCAGTCGCTTGAGACCGTTCGGGTCATCCGGGACGATATTCGCCGCCGTGTGGCGATGCTGATCCAACAACTTCAGTGACGGTTCGGGTGGTGGAACAGCCTCAGGCCGTCGTCGGCACCTCGGGTGCCGATACGTCGTAGACCGCCCAGTCACCGGGCATTAACGCCGTCAACACCGACACCTTAAGGTCCACGCTCTCCGCGCTTCCCCACCGCACGATGGCACCATCGCGCAAGACCAAGGTCACATTATTTCGTGTGGAGGCCTCAATCTGATCGGTTTCTTCCCGTAACCATTCGGGTAGTTCGGCCGCGACCGTCAGCGCTGACGCCAACCCTGCCCCACTCGCGCGCACGAGGGGCAATTTCGCGGGGCGATTATCGCTTTCGCGCACGACCATGCCCTCTACGTCGACAAGGTCATAGCCATCAGGCCCCGCTGCCGCTGCCACGACCAGGCGTGGAGTCACGACAAGCGCGATGGTGTCGGGCCACAGCCGCTCAACGGACACGCTGCGCACACCTGGCAATGCCATAACTCGTGTCTCGATTTCCGCCACCGACACACTCGCGATTGAGGTACCCGGTGGAACCGCAGCGACAACTTCAACTTCTGCTGCGAGATCCAAGTCAGCTTCGGCGGCACCCACCGAGGCCACCGTCACCTGAACCTTGGACACGTTAAACCACGGTGAAAACCAAAGCAGCCAAGCCAACGCCCCAATGACCACCATCAGGGCCGCAATGGCTCCAACAATCCAGGCCCGACGGTGTCCTCGCTGCTGATCGCGTTGGCCTGAACCTCGAAGTCTTTGCTCGGTGGCGGTCACGGATGCAACTTTCGGATGTTGTCGACTATCTGTGTCGCCAGCATTCCCACATCTCCGGCGCCCATCGTCAAAACGAGATCACCGGGTTGCACTCGTTGCGCCACGAGCGCAGGTACCAGGGACCAGGACGGCTCAAAGACCGCCGATTCGTGACCGTGGCTTTCGACGCTGGAGGTCAAGACCGATCCGCTTGCTCCAGGAATCGCGTCTTCGCCTGCGGGGTATACCTCAAGAACGATGACATCATCGGCGGCCGCAAGCGCAGCCCCAAAATCGTCCATGAACGCCGCAGTGCGGCTGTAGCGATGGCTTTGAAAAGCAACGACGACGCGTCCGGATCCGGCGACCTCCCGCGCTGCGGCGATGGTCGCGGCAATCTCTGTCGGGTGGTGGGCGTAGTCGTCGAAGACTCGAATTGAGCCAACCTGTCCTTTGAATTCAAACCGGCGTCTCGTGCCGGTGAACGACGCCAAGCCCTCACGTAGCGCGGACTCTGGATATCCCATCGTGACACCGGCAGCCAAGGCCGCCGTTGCATTCAGCGCATTGTGTCGACCAGGCACCTCCAGCTCGATGGAACCCAGTCGTACTCCCATCTGCACCACATCAAAGCTCCACCCCGCTGTCCGGGTGGTGTCCCCATCTTGCCAACGTTCCATGCGGAAATCGGCATCGGCTGATGTGCCGTAGGTGACGACCCTGATGCCATCTGCTCGGGCTCGCTCACTCAACCGACGACCGCCGGTATCGTCGATGCAGATGACCGCCGTGCCGCCGCTCGCCGACGAAGCGACCAGCCCCACGAACGAAGCGAAAGCATCATCAATCGCGGCCGCATTGTGCCAATGGTCGAGATGGTCGGGTTCAACGTTGGTCACGACCGCGATATCAGGACTCAGCTGGAGAAACGAGCCATCACTTTCGTCAGCTTCGACAACGAAGTCTGGCCCCGACCCGAGGTGCGCGTTTGCGCCAGACGCTTGCAGTTCACTGCCGATGACAAACGATGGGTCGGCACCCGCGGCCTGTAAGGCAACGGTGAGCATGGACGTTGTCGTCGTCTTACCGTGGGTGCCAGCGATAGCAACGCCTCGGCGTCCCTCCATGATGCTTGCTAGCGCCCGCGCTCGCGTCCAGGTAGGCAGCCCGCGGGCCACTGCACCGGCAAGCTCTGGATTGTCAGCTGGAATGGCTGTGGAAGCGACAACTACGCTCAGTGCCGTGCGCCCAAGATCGAGATTTCGCACATCGTGGCCGATTGCGATGTCTGCACCCAGGGCCCGTAGCGCCGCCAATCGTCGAGACTCCTTTGCATCGCTACCCGAGACACTCTTGCCCTGAGCCAACAACACCCGAGCAATGCCCGACATGCCAGCACCACCGATGCCAATCATGTGCACACGCAGGGATTCCTCATTCATCGACGTCATGAATGTCGGCCTAACGTGGCAGCTGCTCGCACGATGTCCGCCAGGCGCTCATCGGCATCCAAGACCCCACAACTCCTTGCCGCACTTCCCATCTGGGCCAAACCATCCGTATCAGCCAAGATGCCTATGACCCGAGCAACGAGGTCTGTTGCATTGAGATCAGCATCGTTGACGATAACGCCCCCGCCGGCTGCAATGAGGGGCTGCGCGTTAAGGACCTGTTCGCCGTTACCGATCGGAAGAGGGACGTAGATTGCCGGTATCCCAAGTGCACTCAACTCTGCGCACGTGGTTGCACCAGCTCGGCAGACCACTAGATCAGCAGCAGCAAACGCCCGATGCATATCGTGCACGTAGGGAACGCTCACGTAGGCAGGCTCATTGCTCTGCCGCATCGGTGGCCAGGCCGACGTGAGTCCCTGACCTTGAGCACCGGTGATATGCAGTATCTGGACACCCTGCACTGCAAACTGTCGTTGGGCTTGCTCCATCGTTTCGTTGATGTGTCGAGCACCCAGGGAGCCCCCGAAAACCAACAGGGTTGGTGCCTGCTGTGCAAGATTGAAGTGTTCGCGCGCCGCCATAGCCATTGTTCGTCGCAACTCAGGCGAGGCGTGCGCAAGTTCGCGAATCTCCTTCCGCATAGGCATTCCGATAGTCGCGGCCTGCTTGATGCTGCCGGGAACTGCCTGGGCGACCCATTCGGTGAGTCGGGCTCCGACTCGGTTGGCAATTCCGGCATGGGCATTGGCTTCATGTACCACCAGGGGAATTCCGCGTCGACGTGCCGCGAGATAAGCGGGCAGTGCGACGTATCCGCCAAAGCCCACGACGACATCAGGTGCTTCATCGGACAGCAACTTGCTTACCGCGCGAACCGATACGCCCACACGATACGGCGCTCGCACAAGATCTGTGTTGACTCGTCGGGGCAGCGCCGTCGCCGGCACCGTCTCCAGTCGATAACCACGCGGTGGCACTAGATCATTTTCGATCCCGCGATCCGTGCCGACAACGACGACCTCGATACCGGGGTCTTCAGCCGTTAGCGTGTCAGCAAGGGTGAGCGCCGGTTCAATGTGACCTGCTGATCCACCTGCAGCCAGCAGAACCTTCATTCGACCTTGGCCCTTTCACCGTGAACGGCCAGGTCGCTGCGACCTGTGTTTCGAGCGAAAGACAGCAGGATTCCGATACTGAGTAGCAGTGGCACCAGTGACGAACCGCCGTAACTCACCAGCGGCAGGGGAACCCCTGTGATCGGCAGTAACCCCAGAACCGCACCGATATTGACGATCGCCTGCACGATGATCCAGGTGCCGATACCGGCTGACGCCAAGCGCACGAAAGTGTCGGTTGAGGTTTGCACAAGCCTGAAGGCAACGAAAGCGAATACACCGAAGAGAACCAGGACCATCAAGGTGCCGACCAGGCCGAGCTCCTCGCCGATGACGGAGAAGATGAAGTCAGTGTGAGCCTCAGGCAGACTCCCCCACTTTTCTCGACTGGCACCCAGACCCACGCCCCACCAACCACCCGTTCCCAGCGCGTATTGACCTTGAATCAATTGCCAGCCATCGCCCAAACGATCCGAGCTGGGATCCAGCCATGACGTGAATCGGCTGAGTCGATAGGGCGCGGCCATGGTGAGTGCGGCAATCGCCCCACCGGCCAACACGCCTAACAGGACAAACAGTCGCAGCGGCGCACCGGCAGCGAAGAGGATGCCGCCGACGATGGCCGCGATGATGAGCGTGTTGCCCACGTCGCCCTCAAGAAGCACGAGAACCAGGACCAGCCCAGCGACCGGCAACAGCGGCACAAGCAGGTGTGACCAACGGTCCAGGAGGGATTCTTTGCGCGCCAACAGATCCGCTGCCCAGAGAATAATCGCCAGTTTGGCGATTTCCGAGGGCTGCAAACGGAAAGGCCCCACGATGTCGATCCAGTT
>Ga0129324_10001721_pt1 | contig 13897 bp, 15 predicted proteins | sample CPBDNA_7_FD_96879 | JGI IMG/M metagenome (GOLD analysis project Ga0129324, IMG submission 96879) | Freshwater to marine salinity gradient microbial communities from Chesapeake Bay, USA - CPBay_Spr_15_0.2_DNA | ecosystem: Environmental > Aquatic > Marine > Coastal | place: USA: Chesapeake Bay... | reverse complement strand
GACGGGAGATCCACTCCCCGCCCAGCGTGCCTATGACCTGGGATTGGTGAATCGTTTAGTCGAGCCAGGCAAGGCTGTTGAAGCGGCAATCGAACTTGCCAAAAAGATTGCAACCTCTGCTCCCCTTGCTGTGTGGGCGTCACGCAAGATCGTGCTTGCTTCGGCATATGAAACGGATGAAAACCTCATCAACATGACCAACCAAGAGTTCGGTGCTGTGTTGAAATCAGAGGATACAAAAGAGGGTCTCACAGCATTCATCGAAAAGCGTCCACCACAGTGGAAGGGTCGTTAAAGCGCTGTTGAAACGGTGAGCAGTCTGGCCTTCATGCCAGCGCGTTCAAACAGGTTCTTCGTTTGACGATCTCCTGGCAGTGCATACGACTCGAGGCGAGTGCAGTTCAATTGTTTTGCGTGATTACTGAGGAATTCAATCAATGTGGCACCTGCGCCTAACTCTCGTGCATGTGGCACGACGTAGATCCGTTCCACGACAGCAACATTTTCGACAATGGCCATGCTTGCAAAAGCCACGATAATGCCAGAGTGTTCAAGAACGACGACGATGTTTTCAGAAGTGCGATCAGGTAGACCCAGTAGAAATTCCGGTGCTCCGCGAAAGGTGTGTAATTCGTGAATCGCGTCATGTTCTAATGCGCCAATCGTTGCGCCGTCTCGCGGTTCGGCAAACCGAACAGCAAACAAAGACTGTGGCTCACTCATGAACCGTTGCTACCAAACTCGTCGCCATAGCGCTGCATGATTGCGGTGCGAGCGCGTCGACTCCGTTCGTAAATGAATACAGCTGCTCTTTCGTTGGCACTCAACGTTGAGTAGGCATCAATGACCTGCAGAGTGGTCAGCACGTCGTAACCTGCAATGGGTTCAACAGAAACACTGATCTCAGCAGATTCAGCTGAGGCAACTTGGCTGTTGAGTTCATCCCTTTTCTCATCTCCTGCATCCGGATTAATGCGAATAACGCGAGGACCACTGTAAGTTTGTGCTTTTCGCAAAGCGGCGAGCACAAGTCCGGGAATACGCGCAACACCAACTTTGACAGCAAACTCTCCAACCATGCGCGCATTGCGCACTTCCTGTTGAAACGATTTGCCTATTTGAAAAGAGGGCATGCGTCATCCTCTACAGGACAACCAGGTGCGCTGTTACGAACAAGCAAGAAACACTGCGTGCACTGGGTTTCGTCAGGGCGTCGAGGCTGCAAGCGCTCCATGCCATCAGTCTTATCATCGACAACCGCGTCCTCTTCTGCTTCTTCTGGTGGCGAATCATCTGCGGCTGTCAGCTTTTCACGAAGAATGGCATCAAGGTCGGCCTCGACATCGTCCTCAGTTCGGAGATCGTCATCTTCATCTTCATCTTCAGAAGCACGCTTAGCAACAACCTCTGGTGCAACTTCGTCTGGATCATCGACAATGTCGATTCCATCCTCGGCTACCAACACATCTTTTTCGAGTTCATCAATCTCGAGTGCATCTGGGTCAAGATCGTCGCCGTCCAACTCAGGTGCCGAGAGAATCTCACTATCTAGATCATCTGGACCGATGACATCGTCGTCTGACATTCAAATTTCCTTTCAACTGCGAACGGCGAGAGAGTACTCCATAAAGGGGGTGAACATGCGAATTTCCGAGGTTTTAGGAAATCAGGTATTTCGGCGCGATTCGGCCTTGCGTTCAGAATCAAGTCTTTCTAGGGCCGGAGCCTCGAACGTCATATGGGTCATGGCATCTGCCACAGCCCTGTGCCCCGCCTTCTCGGCGATCAAACGGTGCATTTCAATCACCACCCTGCGATACGCAGGGTGCCCTTGCGGGGCTGAGCGCAGTTCCAGCAAATGAATTGCCTCGCGGGCATTGAACTGCATGGCGTAACGGAGTCGGTATGCCATGGAAATGGCATAGGCAGCCTGCTCGGGATAGTCGGGTCGTAACGCCTCATAGAGCGCCGCTGAGCGTGCCATCGTCTCTTCAAACTCATCGCTACCGCCCGCATCAGCAACTAGCTCTGGCATTACGTAACCATGATCCGGTGATAAGCGTTGCCATTCGATCGTAAGTAAACGGTGGCGCTGTAGATCGCGGAATGCTCCATAATCGCCCAACACATCAAATCGGTAGTCAATTCGCTCAAATGCGCGACCAGGTTTATGCCGGCGATTATCTCGGTTGCCTACGTAGGCCGCGATCAGGCGAACTTTTTGGTCATGACTTAATTGGCTCACACGTGACAACAGTTGCGATTCCGGTAGGTGCGAATGTGCGTAACAAATAGCAGCAAGGAGTTTGTTCTCACCATCTGGATCAAAATCAACAAGCTCTACTTCGTTTACTGGATTGGGCTCATCAGCACCAAACAAATCATCAACGAGGAATGCTGTCTGCTCTTGGTTCGTTGCAAGATAGCTACTCCACTTGCCACCACGCTCGGCAAGGTCAACTCGACGAAGAAAACTGGGCACAACCTTGCGCAACTCGGTCAACATCATGTCCGCATACTGTCGCGCCTCGGGCAGAGGATGTGCGCGCATGCGTAACAAAAGCGATTCATACGCTTGGCCTGAGCCATAGATTCCGACATTCGATAAAGCGCTGGCTGGCAAGATGCCTCGAACCGCGTCAAGGCCCTTTGCGCGTGTGGCTTGGCGGTAGACAAAATCTGAATCGTTGATACCACGTGGGATGACTTTTCGAACATGATCGGTTACTTGCGTAACGAGTGCGCTATAGCTATCGAACATTCTGTCCATATCGCCAACGAATCGCGTGCCATAGGGCCCAGAAAGAATCTCGGGATCGCGGTAGTAGCGATAGCGACCACCGAGTCGCGCGTCATAATTGATATACCGCGTGCTTTGTTCGAGATAGCTCATGATTCTGCCCCATTCCAGAATCTTGGTGAGCAAGTTTGAGGACTGCTCACAGGCAAGGTGCACTCCCCCTAGCTGAGCGACCGAATCATCTCCGTATTCAACAAATACTTTTTCGTACAGCGCTTCGGCTTTATCGATGCCGATCGTGGCATCTACACCGCTATCTCCGCTGATATCTAGATCGCCAAGAAATTCATCAAGGAAAAGCCGACGCAAACTTTTGGAGCTTCGGCTGTAACGCGCAAACAATGCCCCTTTAACCACTTCAGGCAGATTGACGAGAGCGAACACGGGAAGATCCAGGTTGGTGAAGTATCGCTTAAGAATTTCCGACTCATCATCTGTAAATGTCTCTGGAATGTACACCGTCACAACGTGCAATCCTAGAAGTTCGAGAGGGTGCAATCGTGTATGCCGACTACACCATTATTTCGGTGCAATCGCTCTGAACCCGACATTGAACATGGGATACCTTGCCCAGTTTCTCGCCATCAACAGTCAAATTGGACAACTTCCCAGACCATGAATAGAAATCACTCTGGCTATACGCAATGTTCGGATGAGGCAAGTGGGTTCCAACTAAGGAACGTCTCCACGCAGTGATTCGCTGACGCGCAGTCATGGTTCGAGCAACCTCGACGATGTCTAATTTGCCATCATTGGGGTGTGCGCGTGGCGCAATGTCATGACCGCGCCACCATCCGGTATTCGTAACGATGTTAAGCGTTCCACGCAACGGTCTGCCGATATGAAGAGATCCTATGCATACGTCTTGATGGGTGCCACCATGTTTATCGGTATATGAGATTGCTAGCGCATCAATCCGAATCTTGATTGCAGTAGTCCGCTTCGTGAGCTCCTTGAGACCAAGCAACGACCGAAAATCATCCGAAACCAGATGTAGTGCACCCTGAGGTTGTGAATTGAGTGAATTGTCTCGCAATGCAGTACCCAACTCGCGATCGGATCCAAAGGAGCGAATCGCAGTGGGCGGAACAATCTCTTCTCCCCATTTTGAGCCCGGCGAAATTGGCATACCTACATTTTGCCAATCTGGCTCGAGGCCGCAACAACTCCCGTAAACAAGGACTTCGCTGCCAAGCCACTAATTGTTGACGAAACGGTTTCATCAACAATGGTGGAAAATTGTCGCAATAAATCGATGAGTTGTTTCATCGTGCGAACGAAATCGCCGGCAGTGACATCATCTTCGTCGAGAATGTCAAATAGCGACGTTCCGTGCGCCCAATCGTATGCGGTGCACATGAAACCAGGATCAGGAAACCGATGCGGCAATAGTCCGTATTGCACCTCTTGAGCGCTGAGTTTGCGACTTATCTGTTCAATCTTTGCCCATCGATCATCTAGTTTTGAATTGGGAAAGTGGATTCGCTCTAGAGCTTCCCGTTTGCGATCCTCGTAAACAAACACCGATGTAAGACTCGCCAATTCATAATGATCCAAATCGTCAAAGACGCCCTCTGAGAGACATTCTGCGATCAACAAATCGGATTCATGAAAAATACGTCCAAGACGCACACCCTTTTTGGTGAGTTTCCAATCGTCAACGTATCCCCACTGCTCGAGTAAATCCGTCAGATCTTCAAATTTCTTACTTACCGACTGGACAGATGTCGATACCCGTTTTTCAAGCTGCGCAATTTCTTTAGCGATTCGATCAGCAGATTCAGCTGCATTCAATTTGAACTTCGCATCAGGATCATTTAAAAACGGATGATCATTGCGCACCTTTCTATTTCGGCCACTTCGGACCAGCATTCTCTCGTTGATTTTGAAACGTGAAAGTTTGGCTGACGTCTCTTTGAGGAATCGTGAATTGGTTGGCTGATACGGCGTCGGTAATGCAATGTGTCCGATGGTGTACACGTAATCGGTAATATCGCGAGCGGTTATTGTCTTGACACCCTTGCCGATGGTCAACAACGACAACTTGCCACCTGAACCCCGATTCGCAGATGAAATGACAACCAACCGTTCATTCGGCAATGTCTCGCCAATAAGCACCACATCGCCAGGTCGTAGCGATGAGAAGACATCTTCACTATTTTGTAGCGGTTTACGTGCTGTTGAACCTGCGCGATATTCCTCAATGTCACCGTATGCACTGAACGCTTGATCTTGTAATCTGACGAGTTCTTTGCTTCTCCGTTGAATTCGCGCTTGAATTTCAACGATGTCTTTGCCCGATTGAAACTGCGCAAATGACAGATTGAGTAAATGGCGCGCTTGTACCTTGCTCGTGGTGCGAATCAAATTTGCTGCCATGTTGTATGTGGGTCTGAATGCGGAATTCAGAACAAATGATCGACTTGAGACAAGCGCGGCTACCTGTTCGAAGGTAACGAAAGGATTCCATAAAGTGAGGGCGTGTCCGACCGTGTCAAGGCCACGGCGGCCCGCCCTGCCTGTAAGTTGAGAAAAATCAGATGGCTTGAGTAGTTGATGTGTTTCGCCGTTGTACTTTGTGAGCTTGTCGAGCACTACGGCTCGAGCTGGCATGTTGATTCCGACGGCAAGAGTTTCCGTGGCAAACACGATCTTCACAAGACCCTTTGCAAAACACTCCTCCACGGCTTCCTTGAAGCTAGGTACAAGACCCGCGTGGTGCACACCTATCCCCGCTTCAAGTTGCGCCAAAAACCGAGAATATTGCAATGCCGCTAAGTCATCATCGGTGAACGCCTCAACATGACTGTCAAGAATCTCTGCAATCGCTGCGCGCTCTTGCTTGGTCGTGAAAGAGATACCTTGCTTTAGACACGAATGGGCTGCTTCATCACATTGATTACGACTAAAAATAAAGTAGATAGCAGGAAGAAGATCGTCTTCTCGAAGTTGCAGCACGACATCAGAGCGGTTTGGCGCATAAAAACGAGTTGTAGCCATTCCAATTCGTCCACGCGATCCATAGGAGTGCTGCTTCTTAGATCGTGGAGCAGATGAATTTTCAATCTTTGACACTTGTTCATTGGGTTTACCTCCAACGAGTGTGTCAAACACCCTGACCTTGCTTGTTGTCTTGTCACCAACGACGTAATGATTGAACAGCTCCACCGGTCGTTTAGTTTCGACGATTGGTATGGTTGGACCGCGAACAGTCGTGAGCCACTCGCAGAGTTCATCTGCGTTGCTCACCGTTGCTGACAGGCACACCAACTGAACTGTCGGCTCAAGATGGATGATTACCTCCTCCCAGACTGGGCCGCGATAGGCATCTTGCAAGAAATGGACCTCATCGAGAACCACAACACCCAAATTGTCGATGCCGGTAGATCTCGCGTAGATCATGTTGCGCAGAACTTCGGTGGTCATCACGATGATTGGTGCCTGTGGGTTGATGCTGTTATCGCCTGTCATCAGGCCAACCTGTTGAGGGCCATGTAGCAATGTCAATTCATGAAACTTTTGGTTGGAAAGTGCTTTGATAGGAGCGGTATAAAAAGCGCGCTTACCAAGCTTTCTCGCCAACCCGATTGCATATTCTGCTACTACTGTTTTGCCCGAACCAGTTGGTGCAGCAACTAGGACACTTTCTCCAGCGTCAATGTGATCAAAAGCCTGCAACTGAAATGTGTCAAGCTCAAACTGATAACCGCCAATAAGCGTTTGACGATGTGGAGAGGTCACAGTGGGCTATTCGCCTTCAGGGTTGCGTTTTGCCTTCTTGCGTTGTGCAATGAAACCGATCAGTACCGCAACGAAGAACAACATACTCATCGGTACCGCTAGTGCAAGCATTGATACTGGGTCACCGCTCGGCGTGATTCCTGCAGAGAGGAGAAACGTTCCCATGAGTGAATATCGCCATTGTCTGATCAAAGTCTGTGGCGTAATCACTCCAACGAGTTGTAGAAAGACAATCAAAACGGGGACAAGAAATCCAACGCCGAACGCCAGCACCATCATTGCAACCAGACTGATGTATTTTGAAATTTGATATGTCTGTTCAACCCCTGCACCTGACCACGTGATAAGAAACTCAAGTGCTTTATCTAGCGTCCAATATGCAAGTGATCCGCCAGCAAGGAACAACACGACAGACGTAATGATAAAAGGGATTGAATATTTCTTTTCCTGCTTGTTTAGAGCAGGAACGAGGAACTTCCACAGTTGCCACATGATCACAGGAATTGCAAATATCAATCCTCCATAACCGGCGATCCGCATTCGCGCTGATAAACCCTCGATAGGGCCAAGTGCAAACAATGTTCCATCACACTTAAATTCGGGATTGACCGAACATATATTGCGATACGGCTGTGTCAAGAACTGCAAGAAAGCATCGTAAAATAACAAAATCACGATTGATCCGATAGCAACGGCTAGCAGCGAACGAACGATACGCATGCGCAATTCGGCAAGATGTCCGAAGATTGACATGCCGCCTTCAGCAGGAGCGGCTTGACCACGACGGACACTGACCATTAGGAAGCTGAACTTTGGTCGTCGGGGTCGCCAGGTAGACCAATATCAAACGGTATGAACTTTGGTTCGACAGGCTCTTGGACCTTATTCACTGGAGAAGGGGTGCTGACGGAAGAGTTGAACTGGGTTGCATCTTTGATCGTTGAATTGGCTTCTCGTGAGGCTGAATCAAACATTGTTTTGTAGCCCTGTGCCGTATCTTTTAGTTCACCGATTGTGTCTCCAAATACGTCTTTGAACTCACCTTGAGCATCAGTGGTGATCCGCTTAAATTCACCGTACAACTTGCCCGCCTTGCGGATTACGCCGGGAAGCTTTTCAGGTCCAAGAATGACAAGCCCGAGGATGAGCAGAAAGAAAATCTCGCTCCCAGAGAAGTTGAACACCCCTTCATTCTAAACCAAGCGATCCAACTGTCGGCATAACATAAGGGCGTGCAGCAACGAATCGCTCCTTTATTGGCTCGGCAAATTGGGTTTGCTCACCGTGGAGCCCGTGCACATGTGCGGGAAAACACGCTCGAGGCCTTTGCTCTTGCATTACGACTTGGCGCCAATGGGCTCGAAAGTGATGTGTGGGTCACGCGAGACGGAATCTGCGTATTGGACCATGACGGTGTTGTGAAAAGCAGATTTCGCTCACGACCGATTGCAGAGTTCAACAGAACAGAATTGCCTCAATGGATCCCCACCGTTTCTGACCTGATTGCTTTGATTGATAGTGAGATACATATCAGCCTTGATGTCAAAGACACACATGCGATGCCTGGACTCGTTGACTTGTTGATGAGCCAACAGCGCTGTTCGCAATATTGGCTATGTCATCCCGATGTGAGATTTCTCCAACAATGGGTTGGTCGGGTCGGTGCTATAAACCTCGTCCACTCAACCCGTTTGTCGGCAATGAAAGGCGGACCCGAACGATACGCGGCATCACTTGCCGAGATGGGCGTGCGTTGTGTAAACATGCCGTTTGCAGATTGGAACGGTGGATTAGTGGCACTATTCCACAGATTCAATATTTATGCGTTCGGATGGAACCTGCAGTTCCCAGAGGTCATCCAAAGCGGGTTGTTGATGGGACTTGATGGAGTGTTTAGTGATTGGTCAGATCGTTTGGCAGATGAGATGCAGCGAATCACAGTCTTATAACCAGCGCAGTGAACCAAGTGGCCAGATAATTACAAAGGCTCGACCGGCAACGAGGCCCTCTTCAATCGTCCCGAACATCCTGCTATCAAAAGATTGTGGACGATTGTCACCCATTACAAAAAGATGCTGCGGCTCAACCACTATCTCTTCAAAATTTGGAACTCTGCAACGATCATCAAGATTATTCTGACTGGTGTCAAAGGCGTCAAGGTACGGTTCATCAATTGCTTCGTTGTTGACGTGGACAACGCAGTCAATGATCGAAACCGAATCACCTCCAATACCAATCACGCGCTTGATGAGGTCGTCATGTTGTACCTCGACGCCATCAGTAGTAACGCGGTCAAAGACAACTACATCGCCACGATTCACATTATGGAGCCGATAGGAAAGTTTGTTGACTAACACGCGGTTGTTCTGAAACATTGTCGTTTCCATACTTGGACCACTGATGTAATACTGCTGAAGAACAAAACCTCTGACAACGAAGGCGATAATCAGCGCAAACCCAATAACGCTTGCCCATTCACGAAGAACCTTGTAACCCTTCTTTTGATCCTCACGGGAAAGCATTACCATGCAGGAAATCTAGCGTGGAAATCCTTCTACAAACTCGATATGAGTCGATCAACTCGCTCGTCGTGAGATTTGAGTGGGTCGTTACACACCACCGTCCTTTGATGATGATCGTTAAGTTTGAGGTGCACCCAATCAACGGTGTAGTCACGTTGTGCAGACTTTGCAGCTTTAATGAACTCACCTCTCAACCGTGCACGAGTTGTTTGAGGAGGGTTATGTTTAGCCGTCTCAACATCTAGGTCTGAACACATCTTGTGAACAAGATGGCGATTGCGTAGCGCAAAGAACACTCCTCGGTCCCGTTTTATGTCGTGATACTGCAGATCGAGCATCTGCACTCTTGGATCGTCCAAGGACACACCATGTCGGTTTCTGAACTGTTCAATCAGATGAAGTTTGGTAATCCAGTCAACTTCGGTGCGCAGATCCATGAGATTATTGCCGATACCATCCAGTAAACGACCCCACATTTCTAGGGCTTGTTGTTCTTCGGCAGAGAAGCCTCTTGAGTCTGCGTATACATGAGCTCGTTGAACAAACTCACGCTGTATTTCTAGTGCCGACATTTCTCTGCCTGACGCCAGCTTGACCATTTTCGTACATGTAATGTCATGGCTAATTTCACGAATCGCTCGGGCCGGATTTTCCAGGGTAAAGTCGCGCAGGTCAAAGGTTTCATCTTCGATCATTCGCAACATGCACAATGCCGAACCAACCTTGGCAAATGTTGTGCATTCATTCATATTTGAGTCGCCCACAATTACGTGTAAACGCCTGAACTTCTCAGAATCTGCATGAGGTTCATCACGAGTGTTGATAATTGGCCGGCTGCGGGTAGTTGCAGAACTCATTCCATCCCAAATGTGTTCAGAGCGTTGAGCGATGGAGAAAATCGGACCTCGTGCTGTCTGGAGAACATGTCCAGCACCTGTGAAGATTTGACGTGTAATCAAGAAGGGGATGAAATGTGAATCAAAATTAATTGGTTCTGCAGTTCTGCGCATGAGATAGTTCTCGTGACATCCATAACTGTTACCAGCAAAATCGACATTATTTTTAAAAACATACACTGACCCACGAATCCCCTCTTCGTGTAGTTTCGCCTCGGCAGCCAGTTGCAGGTCTTGCATAATCAGCTCGCCGGCAATGTCATGTGCAAGCAGTTCGTAAATCGAATCACATTCGGGAGTGGCGTACTCCGGATGGCTACCTACGTCCAGGTACAGCCGACCACCATTCTCCATGAACACATTGGAACTGCGTCCCCAGGCAACAACACTTCTAAACAGATATCGAGAAACTTCGTCTGGACTCAATCGCCGCTGCCCACGCAAGGTGCACGTTGCTCCATATTCTGTCTCTAAGCCAAATACTCGGCGATCCATCTCCGATTAATCCAAAAAAGTGGCGAGTTGCGTTTCCGTGATCCGTTTGAAGCAACGGCGATTGGCGTTTCGCTGGAGAACAGCGACCTCTAGGTCGCCGGCTGTGAGAGGTGCTTCTGAGGGTGAAAGCGCGGAGCGCGCAAGCAAAATACATTCTTGAAGCGATTGCGCGGCTGAAAATGACTGAGCGATGTGTTGCGTGATTGACTCAGGATCACCGCCGATAACGATAAAGCGCCGCTCATCCAATACGGTGCCATCAAACATCACATGAAATAGCTGATCAGTCTCTGCTGACTTACCAAGTTCGGCAATCAAAATCTCTACTTCAAGAGGTTTCACTTCATGAGTAAACACTTGACCAATCATTTGTGCGTACTGGTTGGCGAGACCGCGGGCATCGACATCTTCTCGAGAAAACTGATATCCCTTCAGGTCTGCAGCGCGAACGCCAAGAACTCGCAATTGGTCAAACTCGTTGTATTTACCAACACCGGCAAAAGCAATTCGATCATAAATCTCACTGATCTTCCGCAAGGTATTAGAAGGGTTCTCAGCGATTACTGCAATCCCCTCTTGGTATTGCATGGCTACCAATGATCTTCCGCGAGCGATTCCTTTACGAGCGAAGTCCGCACGGTCCTTCATCATTTGTTCTGGAGAGACGTAATACGGCATGCTCATCGTTGCTGCACCCCAGTGGTAATCGCGTTGTAAATTCCTGCCAACGCTGTGTCGTCAATTCGAGTGAAACCAGTATGTGTAATCGTTGCGACAATTGGATAAATACCACGTAGCAGGTCGGGCCCACCAGTGGCAGAGTCTGCGTCAGATGCTTCCCAAAGGGCCCGAGATACAAGCTCGACTGCTTGCTGCGTTGAGATGTCACGTCTCCATGAAACGCGCAACACAGTGGAAGCGTGCAACTGACCCGAACCGGTGGCAACGAAGTCTCGCTCTTCATACCGTCCACCAGTGGCGTCATAATCCCAAATGCGACCCTGGTTGATGTCGTTGTCGTACCCAGCGAAAATCGGAACAACCATCAGACCCTGCATCGCGGCAGGAAGGTTGTTACGCACGAACATACTGAGCTGATTCGCTTTGCCTTCAAGAGACAGTGATTGTCCCTCAACTTTTTCGTAATGTTCGATTTGTAATTGAAAGAGTTTCACCATTTCCATTGCCGGTCCTGCAGCACCAGCAATCGCGACGCCGCTGAAGTCATCAGCTTGAACGACCTTTTCCATTCCTCGATGACTGATGAGATTGCCAGAAGTCGCACGTCTGTCGCCTCCCATAACAACACCGTCTGAACATCGAACAGCCACGCAGGTGGTGGCGTGTGGCATGTCTTCAAGTATGGATTGAGGGACGGACACAAACGGCGACAGACCAACACGCTTCAATAACTCGCCAAAGTTCGCACCTGGGTCCTGATCGGCGGAAAATTGAAGGAAATTCATAACAGCATCTTCAGGCTACTGCCCGCCCTTTTGTACATAACTTCGCACAAATTCCTCTGCATTTTCTTCCAGCACATTGTCAATTGCATCAAGAACACTTTCGAGATCTGCCGACAGATCTGAGTGTGCCACAGGTTCAGATTCAAGCTCATCGGTATGCTCGTCGATCTTTGGTTGGGATGACTTGCGCAGCTGGCCGCTCATAAGCCAAGGCTATCGGCACAAAAAGAGTCGCTCGCCAACTGAGCAAGCAGTTCTTCAATTGTGTTTGATGTATCAAGCAATGTTTTAGTGAGTAAGCGGGTTCCTCGCAGTGGTTCATTCATCTCGATGCGCACCAAAGGGCGGTTTGGGAGATCAAACACCATGCTGTCCCAATTGGCAGCGACAACTGCGGAGGGCCATTTCTGTAACACCCGTCCCCGGAAATAGGCGCGGGTGTCATGAGGTGGATTCAACACTGCATCACGTACGGTATTCGGGGCGACCAGTTCTCTCAGGCCAGCCTTGATCGCGATCGATCGTTGAGCATCGAGCGCATGGTATTGAAGGTCTATTGCTTTCAAACGAGGGTCACCATCTGCAAGCTGGTGACGCAGAGCAAACGCGCTCACTAGGCGCTGTTTGGCAATCCAATCAATACGATCATGCAACTTTTCCCGACTGTGCCGAAGGGAATAGATCGTTTCCTCCCATGCGTCCATGATCATGGAGACTTCTACGGCAGGCAAAGCCTCGTACTCATAGTCATCAAGAAATCTTCGCACTGCTTCGATGAGAGCGTCTTGAATGTCTAATGCGGTGAGTCGACGACCGTCGTGCATCAACACCTGAGTAGACAACGTCGAATCCCGACTGATCTGCTTGATCGCAGAAACAGGATGAGCGATGAATAGTGATTCGGGAAATACGCCATGTTCAATCATCGAAAGGATGAGCGCAGTCGTACCGAGTTTCAAAAAAGTTGCAAACTGGCACATGTTTGCGTCACCAACGATCACATGCAAGCGGCGATACTTTTCGGAATCACAATGAGGCTCATCACGAGTATTGACTATGGGCCGATGGATGGTCGTCTCCAAGCCAATCTCCTCCTCAAAGAAGTCAGCTCGTTGGCTCAGTTGAAATCCAAGTAGATCAAAATCACCACGAGTTGTTTCGTTTCCAACTTTGCCTGATCCGCAAAACACCTGACGTGTAACGAAATGTGTGGTGATACAACTTGCCAGATACGAAAATGGAGTGTTGCGATCTACCAGATAGTTCTCGTGGCATCCATAACTATTACCCTTACCATCCGAATTGTTTTTGTATACAGAGATCGAGACATCCTCTGGCAATCGAGAATTTGCTTTGTTAACGCTCTCACGAAGTATTTCGTCACCCGCCAAATCGAAAGCAACTGCTTGCAAAATGGATGCACATTCTGGACTTGAATACTCAGGATGAGCGTGATCTACGTAATACCGTGCGCCATTTACCAACACCGTATTGAGTGACCGGTAGTCAATTTCAGGATCGCGCAAATCGTCAAGGTTGACACCCCTGGCGTCGCTGAATGGACGCTCCTTGCCGAGGTCGAATGGTATTGCGTTCCATGACGCGTTGCTATAAGCACTCACCAAAAGAGAAGATGTGGTGATGGGGTCGATTTCTGCTCCAGTGACCGACACTCCGTATTCGGTCTCTATCCCACAAACTTTTGCTACAACCACTTACAAATACTGCCCCGTTGTGGCACGCTCAATCTCGCGACCTCCAGACGTTGCATCGGTCGAATCAGTCGCATTAATCAATGTGCGGATAAACACGATTCGCTCACCCTTTCGTCCCGAAATCTTTGCCCAGTCGTCTGGGTTCGTTGTGTTGGGGAGATCTTCCTGTTCCTGAAATTCTTCACGTATCGATGTCAAGAAATCCGACGCGCTGAGTAGCCCAAGTTCGCCATGAAGTTTGCGTTTGAGACCCTTTGTCTTG
>Ga0129324_10001719_pt1 | contig 13902 bp, 12 predicted proteins | sample CPBDNA_7_FD_96879 | JGI IMG/M metagenome (GOLD analysis project Ga0129324, IMG submission 96879) | Freshwater to marine salinity gradient microbial communities from Chesapeake Bay, USA - CPBay_Spr_15_0.2_DNA | ecosystem: Environmental > Aquatic > Marine > Coastal | place: USA: Chesapeake Bay... | reverse complement strand
TCATTTTTATAAACTTCTTTAGTTAACAATCATACCTCTGTACTTTGACGCGTGGCGAGAATGGAGAAACATGAGTTTATCACCCTCCTGGGTAGCAGGATATAGAATAATCAAAGGAATTTTTGAGTTCATGACTAATTCATGTTCCATAAGATGAATATTATCTATACCACTACCATATAGTGCACCACTATGTATCAGGACAGGAATTTTATCTTCTTTATAGGACTTCTCAATAGCTGAAATGAGGAGTTTAAATAAATCTGGGCTAGTCTCACCTTCCGGCGCTTTAAATATTTGATGAACCGAACCTTTTAACAAATCAAACATTTCATCGATATCAGCCTGATGTTCCTCAACGAATGAAATAAGTATTTCATTGATATCAATAACCTGGAAGGTACCGGTCGGCATCATGGAATATATTTTTTCAATAAACTGATATTCCAGTGATGGAGGGCAAACAACTAAGACAGAATTTCCACCATTGGCATTCAGTCTGATTTCTGATCGTTTATCAGAATTCACAAGACGCAGTAACTGGGAGATAATATATTCAGGATTCAATGATGTATTCATTAATTGATTCATAAGATAAAACGGGTTCAATAGTCAGATTGTCTCCTGTATAGACCACGTTATAATATTTAGAAAACTTTTTCTGAAAGAGCCGGTCAAGGAAAGCTTGTTTTTCACTAAAACAATAAGGAAGCCAATGGCTATAAACTAAATTTGGTTTGTCTGAAATTGCAGAAATCCAATAAACGAACAACACAAATAAACGATCCGAAAGATGTGGATGGACGATATTTTTATTTCTGGAACCCTCCATCAATCCAAATTTTTTTAATAACGTTAGGTATTTAGAAGCTGTGACAGAAACGGTAAGTTCAGACCATTTTTTTAAATCATCTTCCGTTAGTTTAAGATCTTTGATACAAGCTACTACCTCGTCATTTTTTATAGACACTCTACCACTATAAAAAGCAGGAAAATAAACTTTTTCATTAAGATAGTTAAATAATTCATTATTAGCTGAGGCATTCCAGAATAGTAATAAAAGGGTATCAAAACTTGTTGTATTCAAATTTATTGCTTGTCTTACAATAGTTTCTAATGCAGGTCTTTCATTATGTATTAGCGTTGTTTTAATTGCTTTTTCAAAGCGTTTAACAGACTTATCTGTTTTTATAGAAGTATATTGGTGGATACCACCTTTTTCTTGTATAGAAAACATATCTTCCGAGAGGAAAACTTTTATAAGGCTCCAATCTGGTAAACTACCTAAAACATTTATATCTGAATTAAGCTTCATTTTAAATTTAGATTAATTGTCCTATACAACTTGTATTTTTTTTAGTATCACTGTGAATTTTATCAATTTCAGACCATTACCCTGAATCCAATAATTTGTGTTAGAAGTGCGTTATTCAAATTTAGCAATATTTTCTAATAAAGAGAATTTCCAATTTCGGATATCCCATATTTTTTAAACAACTCGTCAAATTTATCATAACTGTCCAAATCCTTGTATCTATTATGAAAGTTAATGATTGATTCCTCAAATTTGTGGTGAAGTGTCTTTATTGAAACAATACACCTATCATTGGTTAAATTGTTTTTTATGAAAAAACTGGGGTCTTCTGTTAAAACAAACTTGTAAACTTTTTTTTTACTATTCACACTATACAAGCCAAAGCTGTGGAGCAAAGCGTTTCTTAATTGATACAACTCCTCAATATAAGCTTGGTCAATAAATTCATAAGTGTAATCTTTGAAGGCTTGTCTTGATTTATTATAGTTATCGTTTCCTGAATAGAATTTTGCTAACAGATCTATTCCTGCAAAAATAGCCATAGTCCCAGGCCAAAGAGCAGAGGAACCGATGGTGGATTGAAGGTCATTTGGATTTATATTAAAGCAAGTATAAATGTCACGGCGAAGTAAATTAAGATTACTAAATGTTGTCATTCCGCTGATATCTTTTTCATATTTAAAAAAGAATTCTAAGTCTGTCATATTCAAATTTATTTTGTTTGTTACATTCTAATGGTCACTTCCTTCTTTGAAGGGATATGACAGAAACTTAATATACACTCCTTTTTTGTGATGCTTGGTCAAGCCTCTTATCGACAGATATCGTGACCAAGTTAAAGAATTAAGACCTATCAGAAATGACAGGTCTTTTTTATTTCTGCGGATTTCGAAGCACAAAACTCCGTGTTTACATCTTGACACCCACATTTAACAAACCTGTGATGATCGAATCATATATTAGCTTTACCTAAATATTTTGTTGAAAATAAGCTAACTGACTTCCAGATTTCTGAAACAGTATTTTTTATTGAACGTAACCAAAAAATCTGAGGTGCACTATTTTATATAGTCATCGAAGTCCGCCACATTTACTACTCATTAAAACAGGTGAGATACTTAATTAAATCCTTTATCTATGTTATTCGCCAGCCCAACTGCTATAAATCGCTTGCTGCAGCGGACTTGGATTATCGATTTTAGAAATAGTATGATTAAAAATATTACTCCCTTCTTTTGATTTTATCTTGTCCACTTTTAACCCGGCATGAACTAAATGCTTTTCATAATCCAAATCTTTAGTGGTATATATATATTCAAAAAATTCAGATAAAGATACGCCAGCAATTTGTTCGCAGGAAAACTGAAATTCAGCTTCCGTAAATCCTCTTTTTTCAAATTTATAATACTTGTCGTATAGCAACCTCATCACATCGTCTAATGATTTATTATTATTAGTTGATTTTCGTATCTCGAAATCCAATAAAAGACCTATGAGTGGTCCTTTTTCATAATAGGAGATTGATTTTCCAGGTTCTTTACCTTGCGTGCCGAATGGGCCGTCACTCCAGGTACTGTAACTGGCTTGTTGTAAAGATTGAAAAAATCGGCCAGGATTATTTTCAACGGAATTTATATTGTTGCTTAAATAAGATAAAAGCATTTTGCTATCCATTAATCCTGCTCTCTTTACGACCAAATATTCATAATATACAGTCAATCCTTCACTTATCCATAATTGATTTGTTCTATTTCCCATTTCATAATTAAATGGACCTAACTCCATTGGACGAATTCTTTTTACGTTAAAATGATGAAAATATTCATGGGCAATAAAATTCATCATTCGATTCATTCCAGCTTCATTATTTAAACCATTTCCGTCGAAACTAATCGTTGTGTTGTTTAAATGTTCTAATCCACCCCTTCCAGGTCCAATAGCGATAAAAGTATATTTCTTATAGGGAATATCATTTATTATGCCAACGGACGAAGTAATAATTTTTTTCAGGTTATCCATAAATAAAGCCCTGTCAAACTGTCCTATGTTATAACCAATGAAAGCATGTTCTATACCGTTCAGGTAGAAGGAGGGAAGGGCTTCCAGTTTTCCAATCAACAAAGGAGAATCGTATAATATATCAAAATCTTTAGCTTCAAAAGTGTTCGTTTTTCCTTTAACAGGATCTAAACCAGTAGCTACTGTGAAATCTTTATTATTTAATATCACTCTTACTGTTACAGGAATATTTAATTTTCCAAGTATGTATAAAAATGAATTTTCAGGAACTATATATGCATGCGAACTATCTACGAAACTATTAGCTACGAATTTTCTAAAAGTTTTTACCTTATAACTTATCTTAAATGCCTTATTCTTAACCCCTTTAATTACCCAGGTATTATCATTTGGGTGAATAATACTTAAGTTTTTTTTCTCTGAATCTAAGGCTTGTATATTTTCAATTGATTTTGAATACTCCATTAGCTGGTAATAACCTGGCATCCACCTTGGCAACTTTAATTCTATCGAATCAATGGACCAAAAGTTACAAGAGAGTTCAACTAAATAACTACTTTTTTCAGAGGAAGGAAAAGAAAGGGTGTACTTCAATTCAGGATTTTTGACCTGTCCAATGACAACATTATCACAAAAATTAAAAACAACCAAAAAAATTAAAACTTGCTTAAAATAGGTGTTTTTCATTGAGTTTCATTTTGAAGGTATTCTCTTTCTAATCAGATTCCTCTAAATATACACAGTATTCCAATGTATTAGGTCTTTTTTCAACCAACCTATTTAGCCTTTTAAAAATGATAATCAATATCCTTCCCATACATTCTTAAAATTCCAAAAATTTTGTTTTTTCTATTGGCATGATACTCCTTTATAAACTGATTCAATTAGGGTAAAATGTATTATCTTTAAAGAATCACAGAAATATTACCTTTAATGCTAAACATATTGGATACCCTTGAAATAAATTTTCAAAAAGATGATTTATTTCCTGAGCAGCTTTATTTAAGAAATACCTTTGTCATAGGTATTTTTTCATCTCTTTTTATCATGCTCAAATAAATTAATATATGAGATATTTCATTTGGTTCTCCATCTTGTTTTCTTTACTGAATAGCACCACTCAGATTCCAAAAGATCCTGTGCCCCCTAATATCATTTTCATCCTTGCCGATGATCTGGGCTGGAGCTCCCTTTCAGAACAAATGGATTCAAAAATCTCCGATTCAAAGAGTGATTTCCACCTTACGCCTAATCTGGATCGATTAATGAAATCAGGCGTTCGTTTTACGCAGGGTTATGCTCCCGCTTCCATTTGCTCTCCTACCAGAAGAAGTATCCTTTTTGGCCATACCCCAATGAGACAGGATGATGAAACATTTGGAAGCAGATATGAACCTGGAAAAAATAGTTATTTAACTATTCCTCAGGTGTTGAAAAAAATAAATCCTGAATATGTCACGGCTCACTTTGGAAAATGGGATTTGCGTATTGGCGTTCCTCCAGGTGCCTTTGGATATGATTTTTCTGATGGTGATAATGGAAATGGGCAAGGAAATACTACCAATAACAAGGCTGAAAAATGGACCACTTTTTTTACTGAAGATAATCCCAAGCAAATCGATACCCTGACGAATCGTACCAAGCGTTTTATTAGCGAGCAGGTTCATAATAAAAATCCTTTCTTCATCCAGTTATCACACTATGCAACCCATGCCAATACCACGGCAAGGAAAGAAACCATCGCTCGTTTTGAAAAATTGACAAAGGGCAAAAAACACCCAAATGTTGCCTGGGCTGCCATGTTAGCCGATTTAGACGCATCCATAGGCGATTTGATGGCTCATTTAGATCAATTAGGTGCCCGAAAAAATACTTATCTGTTCTTTATGTCCGATAATGGGGGAGTAGAGTTTATCGCTCCTGTAAAAAACCGTTTGGATCATCCTGATTCTTTCCCTTCTCCAATGAGAAATGCTCCTCTCAGAGGTGGAAAATGGACCTTGTTCGAAGGGGGCATCAGGGTTCCCTTTTTTGTGTCAGGCCCTGATATTCCCGCAAATACCAGCAGTAACCGATACGTTACAGGATATGATTTGCTCGCTACATTCGCCGACATTGCCGGTTCGAAACAACCCAATTCCTTTTCTTTAGATGGAAATAGCTTTAAAGCTTCTCTATCAAATCCAAAGACCACATCTGATATCCGAAATCTTTATTTCCATCGGTTTAATAATGGGTATCCGCATTCTGCTGTCCATTCCGGCGATTATAAACTGTTGAAATTCTGGAAGACAGGGGAAATGCTTCTCTTTAATTTAAATGAAGATCCCGGTGAAAAAAAGAATCTTGCCGCTGTTAATCCTGAAAAGGTGAAAAGTTTGAATAATGCCTTAGAAAGCTATTTCAAAGAAGTAAATCCCACTCTTTTTAATCAATTATCCACCTTAACCTCTAAATAAATGAAGCCATTTTTGAAATACTTAATGATTGCTTTCAGCCTTTCTGCACTTGCCTTTGTCTTTTTCAGTTTCAATACAGAAAAAGCGGCCGCTAAGCGGCCAAATATCATTTATATTTTGGCTGACGATCTTGGATACGGAGATGTATCTTGTTATCAGGCTTCAGGAAAAATCCATACGCCAAATATCGACTTATTAGCTGCTGAAGGTATGAGATTTACCGATATGCACAGCCCCTCCGGCGTATGTACGCCTACCCGATATGGCATCATTACTGGAGAATACCCCTGGCGATCAAAATTACCCGTGGGTGTTTTACGCGGCTATAGCCGAAATCTTATAGATCCGGAAAAGGGAACCGTTGCAGAATTACTTAAAAAGTACGATTATGAAACGGCGGTGGTAGGAAAATGGCACCTTGGCATAGATTGGATTCTGTCCGAAAAGGCCATTGAAAAAGGTCTTGGAAAAGCCCCTGGCTATGGTATTCAGTCTGAAATGGACACATCTGACATTAATTTTGACAAAAAACCTACTTTTGGACCCAATAATCTGGGCTTCAATTATTCTTATATTCTTCCCGCTTCCTTAGATATGCCTCCCTATTGTTATCTGGAAAACCATCAGTTAACCTCACTTCCTACCTCGTTTACCTCCGGAAATAAGTTGGAAAGTGGCTATACCGGTCCTTTTTGGCGCGCCGGAAAAATGTCACCCGATTTTGATTTTTACGAAGTGTTACCAACGTTCATTAATAAAGCCAAGGCTTTTATCCTGAATCAAAAAAAGGAAAAGCCCTTTTTCCTTTATCTTCCTCTTGCTGCTCCTCATACTCCCTGGGTACCCAAAAAGGAATACGTCGGCTCATCTAAAGCAGGTGAATATGGTGATTTTACCCGACAAGTAGATGCCGCAGTGGGCGAATTACTGAAAGTGCTTAAAGAAAAGGGGCTTGAAAAAAATACCATGGTCATTTTCACCAGCGATAATGGTCCTTACTGGAGAGAAAATTTTACTGAACAATTTCAACATCGGGCAGCTGGTCCTTTCAGAGGTATGAAGGGCGATGCTTATGAAGGTGGTCACCGGATTCCTTTTATTGTCCGTTGGCCGGAAAAAATAAAAAAGGGATCTGTCTCTGATGCTATCGCTTGCCAAACAAGTCTGCTCGGTACCCTGCGTGAATTGCTTTCCGATAAAGACCCAAAATTTGACAGAAAAGATAGCTATAGCATTTTACCCGATTTGTTGGGAAAAACCAATCCTTCTAACACCGAAAAACCAATTATTCACAGTTCTTCAAAAGGATATTTTGGTATCCGTCTGGGCGATTGGAAGTTGATTGACCAACTCGGCTCTGGTGGATTTACTGCACCTGATAAGGAAAATCCAAAACCTGGCGGACCAAAGGTGCAATTGTATAATCTTAAATCAGACCCTTCGGAAAAGGAAAATGTAGCGTTAAAATATCCAGAAAAAACAACTGAACTCTTAGCTAAACTGGCTGAAATTAAAAAATAGGGTGGTCAATTTCATACGGCTTTTACACTTGGACAGAAGGATACAGAAAAAAACCTAATACAAATGTTCTAAATATGGAAACAAACGACTAACTTTGACAAAATAAACCTAGAATGATAAAACCTTTAAAGGTAATTTTGATGCCAGAAGCGGAAGAATATCTTAGTAAAGTGGAACAAAAAATTCAATTCAAAATATTGAATTCGATTCAAAAAACTGAAACTGGACTTAAAGGTGAGTGGTTTACCAAACTAAAAGAAACAAAGGGCATTTATGAGTTTAGAGAAAGGGACTCAAAATACTTTTATAGAATCCTAGCATTTTGGGATTCAGAATTCGATAAAGAAACTTTGATATTGGCCACTCATGGATTTGATAAGAAAACCAATAAAACGCCTACATCAGAAATAAAAAGAGCGGAATCAATCAAGGAAACATATTTTCAAAACAAAAAAAGAAACAATGATAACAATACAAGAATTTAAAGACAAATATTTAGGGGAAATTGGAACAGAAGTTCGAGATAGATACGAACAAGAACTTAAAGTTGAATTACTGGCTGAACAAATAAAACAATTACGAAAGGAGCGAAACTTAACTCAAGAACAACTCGGTGAATTGGTTGGCGTCCAAAGAGCTCAAATTTCAAAAATGGAAAACAATACAGGGAATGTAACCGTCGCAACCTTAATAAAAATATTTGGAGCACTCAAGGCAAAGGTCACATTTGAAATAGAAAAGGAAAAATTTGAAATAACATAAAATCACATAGCAAGTAACAAAAGCTACCGCGGACATGACGCCTATCGTTGTCACTTCCGATAGCCTTGGCTATTAGTGAAAAAGGCAAGTTTGACTATTCGGAGAATAATAGGTTGATTTTCATAAAACAATGTGGATAAAATTTTGTAATTGTGTAATTCGGTGAAATTGACTAACTATTCCGGCAGTACAGGGCTTTTTGATCATTTTATTGAAATTCTAGTCCATAATAGAACCAAACGGGTTTATTTTCTACTTCATAAAGGCATTCTAGAAGGGGAAAAATCTTATAAAATGACCAAATTTTGAGGGATTTACTTGCTCGATAATCCGGCCATATTCCCGGAATAGGTGGCACAGTTTTTTTCTCCTGATTTCACAGTGTTGGCATTTTTTAATTATTACTTAGTTCCTGTATTTTCCAAATGGCTTTGGCGTGTTTTGCCAGTTCCCTTTGCCTTGCGGCTAATTTATCTTCATTCCAGGTATTGAAATTATCAGGGAGAGTTTTGGTCAATTCACTATTTGATTGTGCAAATAATACTATTTTTTCAACATAACCTTTCTGGCCCGCTTCCCTATTTAATTTTCTCTCTAATAAGGTCAGATTACCCATTCTGTAAACTGATCTATTGATTTCCTCAAATGTAAAATTTCCCCAAGTATCATCTGCATTTTCAGGTAAAATATGTTCAATGGTAAACAAATCACTTTCTGGATCTATTTCGTTTTTATGTTGATAAACCTCAATTTTTGATAAAATATACTTTACTATTTTATGGTTGCGCGTTGTGTTTTTAAATTCTTTGGTTGAAAAATCATTTTCAAAATTTAAGTCACTCACGTATATACTTTGAAAATCTGCCACTTCAAACCGCTTATTTGATGAAATTTTTAACGCAACAGTATTGTAAACATCTTCTTGAGCATTTGGATTTAAACCTCCAATAATGTTATATCGAAAAGATATAACAGAGCAAATTTTAGCTAATTTTCTAAAGTTTTCAACTTCTAAATTTCTTAAGGCAGATAAGAAAAGAGAATTGATTTGTCTAATTTGAAAAAGTTTTAATTCTTTCAACGATTTTCGTATTTCGGGCTTATCTCTCCAAAATTCATCTTCAGGGTTTTGAATAGCTAAATATAAATCTGCCGTGTCATTTAAATTTCTTATAAGTTCAAAAACCTGTTCTTTCGATTTTATATTGCCTTTTACGTTTTTAAATAGATTCTTTTTACCAACTGATTTATTAATACTATTCCAATAATAGCGTAAATAATCTTCAAACTTTTGTTCTCCCAGTTTGCCTACTATTTTACTCCAAATGTTTTCCAATTCTTCAATTTCTGAAATATGTGGTTTTGTTTCATCTACAACAAAAAATAAATAGTTTTTTAATAAATCTGCCGAAGATAGTTGAACTCCTCTGGCATTTAATGTTTCAAAAACTTTAAATGCATTTAATTGGTCGGTTACTTCAATAACTGTAAAAAACAGTTTATCTACAATATTGTCGATAAAGGCTGCTAAGCTTTCGCCAGTGTTAAATTCTTTCTTTATTCTATCATAATACCAATTAAAACACTCTCTCATATGCTTTTCAGAAGAGTTTGTATTTCTAAGCGGCAACTCTTTTAAAAGAACCAAATGTTGTTTATAGTAATCATCACTATTTCTGTTTAATTTGAGCTTGTTATTTGAAATTAATGTAACTGGATCCACATATCCAATATAACTATTTAGGAGACTGTCTTTTCTTTTTAAATTATTTTCTGCTTCAATACCGGAATCAACTAGCTCTTTCAGGCATTTTAAAGTCGAAAGAATCAACAAACTCATGGTTGTTAATCGTTGCTGCCCATCGATTATTTGAAATTCTTTATTGTTTGATGTTTGAAGTACTAAATACCCCATATAATGTTCATTATCCTCATCGGCTAACAATGCTCTTATATCCTGCCATAGGTCATCCCAATGTTCTGCTTCCCAACTATAATCGCGTTGAAATTTTGGAATTTCATAACGTAATCCATTGCCCATTAATTGGCGATATGTTTTATTTGATGTTCCTTGTATGCCTTTCATAATTTTTTTATTTTTTGATATTTCACTTTCTCCTCCGCCACTTGTAAGGCTTTTAATGCCATATCTTCATTCCGAACCTCATACACTAACTTGTCAGACAGCCAAGAAACAAGCAAGTCAGTTTCATTAATATTAAAAAACCTGGCAAGTTTTATCACCTGTTCACGGTTTGCATTGCGTTGTCCTCTTTCAATTTTGCTTAAAATTGCTTGGTCAATGTCGAGGTATGCAGCAACTGTCCGCAGTGGTAATTCCTTGTCTTCCCTTCGTTTTCTTATCGTTTCGCCCAAGCTTTCCATTTTGAATAATTCTGTTTTGAATGATTTTGTCAAAAATACAAAGTTCTTCCGTCAAACCTTATAAAAAAGTCTCTAATAATTAAATGAAGCAAATTATTCCTATTTTGTACTATTTAAAAGATTTCAAATATTTTAAGATGCTATTCAGAAAATTATCTTTTTTGTTACCTTTTATACTGGGTACATTTACATTTATGAATGCGCAAAAAACAGAGGTGGTTGCTGGCGTTACCTGGGATTTAGCCAGTGAAAGAGCTCAAAATATCAGTGGATTAGCTTATCAATTATTTTTTGATATTCCAGCAGAAAAATCAGCGCCTATTCCTGCCAAAGTAGATATATCTTTAAACCTAAAGCAAAAGGCTCAGCCTTTACTACTTGATTTCAAGGTTTCCCGGGAGAATCTTCAGAAGGTAACCGTAAATAAAAAAATAGTCGCCATTGATGTTTTGGCGGGTCACCTTATCATTGATCCGATACATTTAAATGTGGGGGGGAATAAAATTCAAATTGAATTCATTGCTGGAAATCAATCCCTTAACCGAAATGCTGATTTTCTTTATACCTTATTAGTGCCCGACCGTGCCGCCACGCTTTTCCCCTGTTTTGACCAACCGAACTTGAAAGCCAGGTTTACGCTCTCCCTTCAGGTTCCAAAATCCTGGGATGCTTCTGCCAATGGTGCGCTGATGAAAAGTACCTCTACCGGACCTAAAAAAATACTACATTATAAGGAAACTCAACCAATAAGTACCTACTTGTTTGCCTTTGCCGCAGGAAAATTTAATAGGGTGACTCAAGAAAAAAAAGGTAGAAGCATGAGCATGCTCTTCAGGGAAACTGATTCCCTAAAAGTGGCTAAAAACCTGGATAAAATTTTTGATCTCCATGTTACTTCCATTTTATGGCTGGAAGATTATACCCAGATTCCAATGCCCTTTGAAAAGTTAGATTTTGTTTTGCTTCCAGGATTTCAATATGGTGGCATGGAACATGTTGGAAATATTTTCTATAAAGAAAGCGCGCTCATTTTAGAAGAAAGTGCCACAGATAATCAAAAATTAGCTCGTGCCAGATTGATAGCTCACGAAACGGCTCATTATTGGTTTGGAGATCTGGTTACTATGAACTGGTTCAATGATGTTTGGCTCAAGGAGGTCTTCGCTAACTTTATGGCAGCCAAAGCGGTCAATCCCGATTTCCCCGAGGTAAATCATGAATTAAGCTTTTTAATTTCTCATCATCCTACGGCTTATAGTGAAGATCGCTCTGGCGGAAGTCACCCCATTCAACAGGCTTTGGAAAATTTAAAGGATGCCGGATCCTTATATGGTGGCATCATTTATCAAAAAGCACCCATTGTAATGCGTCAACTGGAAAAGTTGATGGGAACGGAACCTTTTCAAAGGGGTCTTCAAAAATATTTGAAAGACTTTTCTTATGCCAATGCGACCTGGGACGATCTTATCAGTATTTTAGATGAATTAACCCCCATATCTTTGAAAGAATGGGCCGGTATTTGGGTAAAAGAGGCTGGAATGCCCCATCTTTTAACGACTGCCTTGATGAATGAAGATTCAAATATGGAGGAGATAACTATCCAACAGGTTAAATCTTCCCCATCGGACAAGCATTGGCAACAAGAAACCGAGATAGCGCTCTTTTATGCAGACACAATAATCAAAATACCTGCCCGTATAAATGGTTTAAAAACAAGTTTACCCATATCAAAAGGATTAAAAAAACCTTTAGCGATCTTACCGAATGCTTCTGCCATAGGTTACGGTTATTTCCAATTGGATGGCCTGTCTTTGCAGACCTTTTTATCGGGCAAATTAACTGTAAATGATGAATTCTTGCGTGGAGCCATTAGCATTGCCTTAATGGAAGAATTAATCAACAGGAAAATATCGGGCAATGATTATTTAGAATATCTGTTACATTCCTTAAAAAATGAAAAGGAATCCTTAAACAGGCAACTACTTCTAGGCCAGCTGAATACGGTCTTCTGGACTTTCCTTTCCGATGAACAGCGAAGTATCTCTACTCCTAAAATAGAACGTCTTCTTTGGCAACTGATAAATGAAAGCACCTCTGTCAGTGCAAAATCTGCCTATTTTTCAACCTTTAGGGACATCGCTTTGTCTAAGGAAGCTACTCAAACATTATTTGATGTTTGGTCTGGAAAAACCAACATTCCAGGATTACCCATTTCAGAACCACAGCAGATTGACCTGGCCGCAACACTTTCTTTACTACTTCCTGAACAAGCCTCTGGAATAATAGATACTCAATTAATAAAAATCCTGAATCCAGATAGAAAAAAAAGGTTACAATTCATAAAACCTTTTTTATCCCCCGATACAAAAATAAGGGATGCCGCTTTTGAATCCCTGTACAACGCAGAAAATCGAAATGTTGAACCTTGGGTGGTTGACGCCGTCCGTTATTTAAATCATCCCTTAAGAGCCAAAGAATCAACTCATTATATTACTCAAAGCCTGGAACTTTTAGAGGAGATTCAAAAAACAGGTGATATCTTTTTCCCAAGACAATTCATCACAGCGGTATTAAGTGGACATCAATCACCCACTGCAGCCTATTATGTAAAAAAGTTCCTTCATGAACACCCAGATTTCCCTTATAGATTAAAAAACAAGGTCCTTATGGCGTCCGATTTACTTTTTACCATCCAACGCCCTTGATTATAAAAGACAAACATCACAATTAACCTGATTTAGGCCTGAACGCCTTTATGTTTTGCTCATTTGCCATAATAAACGGACCTTCTATGAGGTCAATACAATAAGGTATGGCAGGAAAAACGGCTTGCAAACATTGCGAAATGGCAGCGGGTTTGCCTGGCAAGTTAACACTCAAAGTATTTTCATAAATGCCTGCCGTTTGTCTGGAAAGAATAGCGGTAGGCACATATTTTAAACTTTCCATCCGCATCAACTCGCCGAATCCAGGAAGAATTTTTTGACAAAAAGCCTCCGTGGCCTCAACCGTTACATCTCTTTTTGCAGGCCCTGTTCCCCCTGTAGTTAATATTAAACAGCACTTTTCCTCCACTGCCAACGTATGAAATGTTTTTAAAATAAGATCATACTCGTCCGGAATGATGTTGAAAATAGTTCTGTATGGAGACTTTATATACGATGTCAAAACCTCTAAAATGGCATCTCCCGACAGGCTGGAATATGCGTTTGTATCCAGACTTGCCCGATCAGACATTTGTAAAACACCTATGATTATTTCCTTTTCCATGAATCCCACTTATTATTTCACTACATCGTTTAGCTCCCATTGATACTCTAAAAAATCTATTTTAGCATTTGGTTGCACCCGTTTTTTTGCATATTTGTTTAAATAATCAACGACAGACGAACCATTTAACTTAAAATCGCCAGCGAACCAACTAAATATTTTTGAGATTTT
>Ga0129324_10001718_pt1 | contig 13905 bp, 12 predicted proteins | sample CPBDNA_7_FD_96879 | JGI IMG/M metagenome (GOLD analysis project Ga0129324, IMG submission 96879) | Freshwater to marine salinity gradient microbial communities from Chesapeake Bay, USA - CPBay_Spr_15_0.2_DNA | ecosystem: Environmental > Aquatic > Marine > Coastal | place: USA: Chesapeake Bay... | reverse complement strand
TATTTTTACCGACTGAGCGCCAGCTAGGGAAAACACAAAACAAGCTAGAAGTGTTACGAGTAAGTTTTTTTTCATTTTAGTTTTTTTGATTAAAAAATGCGAGAACAGTGGTTAGCATACTCTCGCATATCATTAGTAGTTAATAGTAGGTATTACTCTCCACGACCTCCACGCCCGCGACCCCATCGCTCTGACATTTCTTTCATTTTTTCTTTGAATAGGCTATTGTATTCTTCTTCGGTAGTTTCTTTTCCTTTAATAGCAGGTTTGATCTCCTCCTTTTCTTCTGGGTTGACTACGATCTTACTACAAAGTAAGGTGGTATTCCCAGCACTTACTTCAAGAATTAATCCTGGAAGACCCGAATATTCTGCCGGACCATGCTGCACTGGAATTTGAGGTGTGAACCATGCGGTAATTTCTACTTGTGGATCTTGTTCAAAAACCTCTTCTATATTCCCATTTGCAAGTGCTAGGCTGTCCTTCTTTTTCTCTTCTGCACTTTCACCTCTACGTCTTCTAAAAGATGACCAGTCCAGTTCATTGTTCTTTTTATTTGCTACGGCTTTTATCGCTTGATACTGACCTATCATTCTAGTTTCTCCTGTGATTTTCCAGTCTAATTGAGGAATGCTGTCTTTTATTAAAAACATCTTTCCCATCATATCACGCTGCTCAATCCACTGACCTTCTTTTAGATTTTTATATTTCTCTCCCCCCATAGAAGTCCCCATAAAGTTTCCCCAACCACCACCTTGCCCAGGTGCAGCAAGTTCTTTTTCTTCTTTATAAATAGATTCATTACGGTTGAATTTCAACACATAAGTCTTCTCCCCCATTTTCTTCATACGCTCCTCTATCCGCTTTTTTTGTTGTGGCGACATCTCACGACCTTCTGGCATCCAGCTCATATCGGTTTTAGTCTTAGACATATAAGTCGCCTCACCATAAAATTCCTGAGCATTTAAGACTCCGGCAAACATTACAGCAAGCGTTAATACAATTGATTTTTTCATCTTTGATTTAATTTTAAAGCAGCCTCCAATTAGCAAGCCCTGGAATAAGACTGAGTAAAACTGGATTAGTTTCAAGTTAAGAGAACTTTAACAACTATTAGTTAAAATCCTATGGTCTCAATGTAAACTCCTTTACCATTACCACGATTTTCCATCCTCTCCTCCATTTTCTTTTTTTGAAGCGCATCAAAGTCTTTTTGATTGATTTTTTTTCCAGCCTTTGGCTTTTTTAGTTCTAAACCTTCTTTAGGGTTGATCTCAATACCTTTTAATAAAATAGTAGTTTCATTAATTTGGATTTCTACGATAAGTCCTGGTAATCCATGAAATTCTCCAGGACCATTGCTTACTGGAATATCTGGAGTATACCATGCTGTAATCGTACGATCACTTTCTTTTACCATAGAAAGAAGACTTGTGCCAGACTCTTCTTCTTCACCATCTTCCAGTTCTTCTTCCTCATCTATTTCTTGTTCTTTTTTAATAGGGAGATAAATTGCTTTGAAACAATTGTATTTACCTATCATTTTAGACTCACTTAATAATTGCCATTCATAGGAAGGCAGCACGTCTTTTATGACAAAATCTTTGCCCATTATATTCCCTTGTTTGATATAGGTTTTTTCTGATAGGTTTTTATAAACAGTACTTCCTACGCCACCAGTTGCCGAAAATGATATAGACATTCCACTTGGTCCACCTGGTTTTTTAAGTTCTTTTACTTTATCATAAGAAGATTCTGTTCTTGTAAATTCTAAGATATATTCTTGTGTACTTCCTTTTTTAAGTTGCTCCATAAGTTGCTTAATCATGGGGTTACTTTCTGCTTTTTTATTATTAGTACTGTCCTCAGGTATATTAATTTTGGTCAAAGCTACATAGGTTGCCTTTGCTTTAAAGTCATTTTGAGCTTGTAAAGTATAGGCTTTCGCGAAAGCGAAAACAACAAAAAGCAACATACTAAGATTATAATTTTTCATGTCAAATGGTTTTTAAAATCACTCAAATATCAACTATTTTTATAGTTATACAAATAAGGCTGAGTTAATATTTGTTAACCGACTTCCTACTGTAGAGGGAATAGCGCACCTTTGAATTATGAATGAAAGAAAATATCACTTTATTCTTGTCTTGATAAGTGTAGTGATCGCCGCTACGCTAGCTATACAATTGTACTGGAATTACAACAATTTTCAAGAGTCTAAAAGGAACTTGGTCTCTGACTTACAAATAAGTCTGGATAAAAGTGTTGATGTATACTATGAGCTCTTAGTTAAAGAAAATAATATAGGTATTATTGTTAAAGAGACTACTAATCGCAAACCAGAGTTTGATAGACTATTTAGAACCACGGACAGTTTGATGCGTGCCGCTGGACAACGCGGATTTAACCTAGACAACAATATCGCTAGTAATATGAGCGAAATTTTTATTGCACAAGGTGGGAACATGGAGACTCTAAACTCTATGGAACCTATGAAAGATCTTTGGAACTTTCCTAACTATAATATCAATAAGCCTGATGGTAATTTCATTGAGGTAGAAACGTTTTTTACAGATCAAATCAATCTACAAAAAACGATGTCAACACTCACTGCAAAAGTAGTAAGAGCTATTCAAGAAAAGGAAATGAATCTGGCACGTATGGATAGTCTCTTTTCTATAAGTCTAGAAAAACAAGGTTGGAAAGTAAATTACAAACTTAACATTGCAAAAGCAGATGTTAACAATGAACTAACTAACGAAATAAATGATAACGTACTTAGAGCAAATTCTAAGTTAATCAAAAAAGGAGATGCCCTTTTACTTCGTTATTCTGGTCTTTCTCCAGAGATTTACAGACTCAACTTAACTGGTATTATTCTCAGTGCATTACTTATCACAGCAGTAGTTTTTTGCCTTTTTTATCTATTGCAAATTATTAGAAAACAAAAGGCGCTAGGAGAGATGAAAAACGATCTTATTTCTAATATCACTCACGAATTTAAAACACCTATCGCTACTGCAAGTGCCGCCTTAGAAGGAGTACAAAGCTTTACTAATAGTGGTGATCAAGTTAAAACAGACCGTTATTTGAGTATGGGCCGCGACCAACTCGTGAAACTTAATGGTATGGTAGAGCGCATCCTTGAAACGGCTACTTTGGACAGTGATGAGTTAATGTTGCAAAAAAGCGGCGTAGTAATCAATGAACTGATTGAAGTGATTATACTCAAACACCAAAACCAAACTTCTAAAAAGATCTCTTTTATAGAAGAAAGCAACGCAGTGGTGATCAATGCCGATGCTTTTCATCTAGAAAACGCCATTAACAACCTTATTGATAATGCGATAAAATATGGTGGTGATCATATTGAAGTACAGCTTTGTATGTATGCAGAATCTATAAGCATAACGGTTACTGATGACGGGAACAATTTGAGTTCTAAAGACGTGCGGCTTATTTTTGATAAATTCTACCGAATAGGGAAAGGAAACCAACACGATGTAAAAGGCTTTGGGATAGGGTTATTCTATACCAAATCCATCATTGAAAAACACAAGGGTAGCATTACCGCAACTGTACATCCACAAACCTCTTTTAAAATTACTTTGCCTTATGAATAAAAACAGCATCAACATCATACTTGCCGAAGACGAACCTGCTCTAGGAATGATCGTAAAAGAAAGTTTAGAAACTAGAGGTTTTAACGTGCGTCATGAATTAAATGGCGTTCTAGCCTTGGAGGCATTTCATGAAAAACAACCCGATATTCTTGTTCTCGATGTCATGATGCCTAAATTAGATGGCTTTGAGTTAGCAAAAAAAATACGAATGGAAAATGAGGAAATTCCTATCATTTTTCTGACTGCAAAATCACAAACAGAAGATGTGTTAGAAGGGTTTCACGTAGGTGGAAACGACTACCTTAAAAAGCCCTTTTCCATGGAAGAGCTCATTGTGCGCATAGAGAATTTACTCAGTAGGCAAACAGTACAAAAAACAGCAGCTATTTATGAGTTGGGCGATTTTACCTTTAATTTTCCAAAGCAGCAACTTTTATACAAAGGGGAGGTTACAAAACTGACTCATAGAGAGGCTCATTTGCTCTATCACTTAGTTTTAAAGAAAAACAACGTGCTGGACCGCACCTTTATTCTTAAAAAACTGTGGGGTAATGACGATTTTTTCTCTGGCCGAAGTATGGATGTCTTTATCACAAAATTGCGCAAAAAATTAGCGTTAGACGATCAACTAGAAATAGTAAATGTGCGCGGATATGGCTATAAATTAATAACCCCTTAATCACCTCCTCTTTTTTAGTTCTTATAGCTAGTTATTAGCCTAACAAGGCCCCTTGTTTTCTCGATGAAGAACCTACTTAATGGTAGTAATGGCTTTTTTTCTTCTGATCAAATGATCACTTAAAAGAACTTTTAAAACCTAATAATTGATTTTTGGTTCCATGCATTTAAATAAATTGCTAGAAATATCCACGACATAGTTGTAATTTGCTTTCTATGAAGTGGACCTATTTCTTATTTTTCATTGGTAGTATCGTACAAGGCCAACAAGTGTACAAAAGTGTTGCCCTCAATGCAGACTATTTTTATGGAGTTGACGACTTTGAAGCACTTTATTACGGCAAAAATGGTGCGTTTATTCAACAAAAAGGAAAAGAAACACAAGAGTTTTATGATATACAATTAGGGGATATTACCGAAGTAGATTTGCTCAATCCGTTGAGCATATTATTATTTTATAAAGATACCCAAACCGTGGTATTACTGGATAATCGCCTTAATGAAAAGCAGCGTATTTCTTTAAACCAGCTCTCTCCATCTCGGTTTTTTGAACATGCGAGACTTGCTGGTGAACGACGTCTTTGGCTTCACGATCTGGATCAAAATAGATTGGAACTGCATGATTACATCAATAACAAGACGCTTATTAGCACCGCGGTATTAAAAGATAAGGTATCTCAATTGTTGAGTGATTACAATTTTTGCCATGTGGTGAGTAAGCACCACATAGAGACCTATAATTCTTACGGTAGTAAGACTGCGGTCATGCGGTATGAACAAGGCTCCCTGCTTGATTATGATTTTGGAAGACTCATTAGCCTTAAAGAGGGGCAAATTAAGGTGTTGACAATGGACAAAGAATACCGCTTTCGCGAAAGCGAGATCACAAATAGAAGGATATCAGAAAAGGAAGTGAATTCCCTTTATCTAAAGAACGGAAAACTTTATATTTGGACCGGTAAACGTGTAGACGTGTATACCATCAACCCCTTTAAGAATTAAACATGCATATAGCCGTTGCTGGAAATATAGGCGCAGGTAAAACCACACTTACTCAATTGCTTGCCAAGCATTACAAGTGGACTCCTCAATTTGAGGATGTGCTAGAAAACCCCTACTTAGAAGATTTCTATCAAGACATGGAACGCTGGTCGTTTAATCTACAGGTGTATTTCTTAAATAGCCGTTTCCGACAAATTTTAGAGATCCGGGAAAGTGGTAAAAAGATCATTCAAGACCGAACGATATACGAAGACGCCAGCATTTTTGCGCCCAATCTTCATGCAATGGGATTGTTATCACAACGTGATTTTGATAATTACAGCTCATTATTTGACCTTATGGAAAAAGTAGTTGCTGCCCCAGATTTATTGATCTACTTGCGCAGTTCTATTCCTAACTTAGTAAATCAAATCCACAAACGGGGTCGCGATTATGAAAACAGCATTTCTATAGATTATCTAAGCCGATTAAACGAACGTTATGAAGGATGGGTTCATGGTTATAAGAAGGGGAACCTATTGATCATCGATGTAGATGATATTGATTTTGTGAATCATCCTGAAGATTTAGGAGGGATTATCAATAAAATAGATGCGGAGATGACGGGGCTTTTTGCTTAATAATTACTGAATTAAAAATAACAAAGGCTGTTCTGATAATTTAGAACAGCCTTTGTTATTTATAAAGTTTTCCAACTTTCCAGAATCTCCAATCACGTAGTTAAATGCTATCTCTATACACTAGTGCTTTTCGCTAAAGGCAGAGTCGAGAACTTCTATACAAAAGGGAAAACACATAAACTCCCATTGTGGCTCACTAAAAAGGTGATTGCTGTGGTAGAGAACCAGTTCAATTGATGGATTTAAAACCGCTTATTAATATCCCACTTTAGAACGCACCCTTTTCAATACAGCATCTGCAATATGACGTGCTTTAAAAGCTCCTTCTTCAAGTGCCATATCTAATTCATGCCTATTCTCCATTAAGTAATCATAACGCTTTCTAGCCTCGTTAAAACGTTCACATAGGGCTTCAAACAGGGCCTGCTTTGCATGACCGTAACCATAATTTCCAGCAGCATAATTATTGCGCATTTCTTGAATCTTTTGCTCTGGAGCAATTAATTGATATAAGGAAAAGACATTACAACTTTCTGTGTTTTTAGGCTCTTCAAGTGGTGTGCTATCAGTTTCTATAGACATACACTGCTTGCGCAACTTTTTATCTGATTGAAAAATATCAATGATATTCCCTCTAGATTTGCTCATTTTACCCCCATCGGTTCCAGGAACAAGGAGCCCGTCTTTTTGAATTTTGGCCTCAGGCTCTATAAAAGTAGTCCCCATTTTATTATTGAATCTCCCCGCAACATCGCGTGTTATTTCCACGTGTTGCAATTGATCCTTACCCACAGGAACCACTTCTGCATCATAAAGTAGGATATCTGCAGCCATTAACATAGGATAGGTAAAAAGACCTGCATTTACGTCTTCCAATCGGCCTGCCTTATCCTTAAAGCTATGTGCAAGAGTGAGCCTTTGATAAGGGTAAAAACAAGCCAGGTACCAGTTCAATTCGGTTACCTGTGGTATATCACTCTGTCTGTAAAACACAGTTTTACTGATGTCTAATCCACATGCCAGCCAAGCCGCTGCTGTTGAATACGTATTTTCTCTTAATAATGCTCCATCTTTAATTTGAGTTAGAGAATGCATGTCTGCGATAAAAAGAAAGGAATCATTCTTCTGATCTTTGGACATTTCTATCGCTGGTAAAATAGCACCTAGAAGATTCCCCAAGTGAGGTGTACCAGTAGATTGAACTCCAGTAAGTATTCTTGCCATGATTTTTAATTGAAGACCAAAGATAATTAGTAATCGGTATTCCCCATATAGGAATGTCTAATAATCCCGCTTAAAGTCTGGAAGTATACTGTTTTAAGCGAGATCCTTAAAATAAGATGTCTATGAAGTGATAAATTCGTCTATTTTTGATAACTTGAAATGGATACGCTACATATTAATGCCTCTATACCGAGTATGGTTTTACCTACTCATGGGCATTCCTATTCTTATTTTCTTTCCGCTGCTATTGATTCTAACTATTTCAGAAAAAACCTATCCTCTATTTTTTAAAGTTGCCCGTCTTTGGGCCGTTTTCGTTCTGTACGGAATGGGGTTTTGGCCTTCTATTAAAAGAGCCGAACCTATGAAAAAGGATCAAAGTTATATGCTGGTAGCCAACCATACCAGCATGAGTGATATTATGATGATGTTACTGATCTCCAAGAACCCTTTTGTTTTTGTAGGAAAAAAAGAACTGGCTAAAATTCCGGTTTTTGGTTTTTTCTATAAACGCACGTGTATCCTCGTCGATAGAAACAATCCTAAAAGTCGTACTGAAGTTTTTAACCGCGCTAGAAAGCGCATGCAGGATGGCGTAAGCATATGCATCTTTCCAGAAGGTGGTGTTACAGACGATCTCAACATCGTATTGGACACCTTTAAGGATGGTGCATTTAGACTTGCCATAGAGCATCAAATCCCAGTTCTTCCGGTTACCTTATTTGACAACAAAAAACGTTTCCCTTTTTATTTTTTTAAAGGAGGTCTGGGAATCATGAGAGCACAGGTACATACAGCTCTAGAAACAACAGGGATGAATGTTAACGGAGATAAAGTGCGTTTGCGAGAAAAGGTCAGAACTATCATTCTTCATTCCTTAGAAAAAGAATCCTAAAAATCTAAAAACAGAAAAACCGTTCCATGTTACAGAAACGGCTTCTCATCATCATTGCAAATAATTGAGTTTAATTAAATCACCCTCAACACTCTTGTTTTCCTTTTTCACGAAAAATATTAACTGACGTACAATGATTGTCAGCAAATTAAAATCTGTAAATAACACCGCTATGAATACCTATGGTGTAAGGTCTAAAGGCTGCTGCGTTATTTCTTAATGTACTTAGCTGGTATTTAAATGTAGGCTCTATAAAAGCTCCTAATTGATTGGTAAAGTCATATCCAAATCCTAACCCAAAATTAGCACTCTGATTAAAGTCATTAAAATTAGCATCTTCCCCTAGCTCCAACCGCTGATTAGCATTTTGAACGGCTACTGTATTATCAGTTAAAAAAAGAGCACTGACGCCGCCTAATACACTTATTTTAAACTTCCTATTTATCAGGTTGTACTGCAATTCTAATGGTACTTCTAAATAACCTAGTTGCTGAAAAATCTCTCCTTTAATTCCTTGAAATTGATTGCTTACCAATTCTTGTTCGGAAAAGCCAGTCTCAAACGTTTCATTGAATAAATCACTAGTATTAGTGGAGGCGTCACTTACTGCACTAGCGTTATAAACTTGATCCAACTGCTGATCTCGAGAAGCTATACTTAAATTGACCTGATAATTAATGCCTTGTGTATTATAAGTCATGTTGATCTGATGGACACCAGTTCTAAGTCTTAAACGAGGTGATAATTCATAACTTAAACCTATTCCATAACTTAGTTGAACACCCGGATTTTTACCATTATCACTAACTTCATTATTGACCGAGCTACCGCTTAAGCTGTTAGAGTAAACCGGCCCTGCCTGAGTAGTAGCCGCCCACCTTCCTTTAAAAACATTCTCCTTAATACTGTCTTCTTTTTTTTCTTGAGCAGCAATATCTTCTAAAGTTGGTAGATTCTTTTTAGTGGAATCTATAGCTGCAATAGCATTCTCAATTACATCATCCTCCACGGTTTGAACTGGGCCACGGTCTATGGAAGTATTATTTACAACAGCCTCTTTTCTAGGGTCAGGAGTCTCCAGTACAGGCTCTTTTATAGAAGGCTTTGTACTATTCTCTGAGCTGGCTATACCGGCTTCTTGTTCTTTAATCGGTGCTGCTATAAAATTATCTTTTAAAGCACTAGCCCCTAAAGGCTTTTTATTGGTCCCCTTAGAAGTGGAATAAAGCTGCTTTGGTTGTTCTTGGGCATTATATGAGCCATCTGAAGACTTCTCAGCTGCCAAGTCGCTCGACTTTAAAGGAAGCTTTGCTCTAGTGTTCACATTAGAATTCTCCTTTAAATTATTCAAGGGTTCTGAGCCAACTTTTGTGTCCTCAGTTGCTAACTGGGTATCATTTGTTCTTTTCTTAAGGTATGGTACTGCACCTTTATTAAAATGCGCTTCATTATTTTTTAGAGCGTTTTGAGGTGTTGTCTTTGTTTGACTGGGTCTTTCAGAATTAACAAACGGCTGTTGTTTGTTACTCAACTCCTTATCCATACCTACATATAAGCACGTTAATAAGATCGAAAGTCCCGCAGCGACCCCACCTAGTACCCACCAGAATGGAATAACCCTAGCCTTCTTGTTCTTATCAAGATCTTTTTCAATAGCCTCCCAAACCCTTGATGGTGGTTGCGCCTCAAAGTCTTTGAATTCTTCTTGAAAAAGTTTATCTATATTTTTCTTTTTACTCATAATTAGCCGGCATTAGAATTGTGAGATTCCCGCCATGTTTGAACCATTAATTGCAAGTGTTTTCTTGCTCGTGCAAGATTAGATTTTGATGTACCCGTGGTGATCTTCATCATCTCTGCTATTTCTTTGTGACTGTACCCATCCATGACGTACATAGTAAAGACGAGCCGGTATCTTTCTGGCAACTCTTGCACCATAAATAACAACTTTTGAAGCGGCACATCATCTGACTCCTCTACCTCAACTACTTCTGTATCTTTTAATTGGTCTTCATTTACCAAGTCGTATACTTTTGCACCTCTAAAACGCTGCAGCGCAGTGTTCACTGCTATTCTTTTACACCATCCTTCAAAAGAGCCTTTGAATTTAAACTGATCTATTTTTTTAAATATGATGATAAAAGTGTCTTGCAAGATGTCCTGAGCTTCTGCTTTATTAGGAGCATATCTCAAACAAGATCCATAAAGCTTGGGAGAAATTGCGTGATACAGTTCCTTTTGAGCCTTAGGATCATTTTTTTGACATAATTTAATTAACTTTTTATTTGGCACAATTTAAAGTTCGATCATTCTTCAACAGGAATGGTGTATTCTAAATATGTTGCTTGATTAGTTACATCTAAACCATTAAAAAATTTAAATACATAAGTACCATTACTCGCTGCTAGAAAGCTTAGATCTCTTTGTGTTCTTACTAAACCCTCCTCACAATCAGTATACGTTGTAGAAGCTACTACAGTAATAATCCTCTCATTAAGATTAGAGCTTACCTCAAAACCTGCAAACTGTTGACAATTATTTGTAAAATCAAATATCACCGGAATCGTATGGGTCTGTCCAAAAGTGAATGCTTGTGGTAGTTCTACACTAACTACAGGAATCACTTCATAATTAACAACCGGTACCTCACCATCATCAATACTACAAGCATATAGCATAAGCGTTGAGATGGCTAGGACCGTTAAGATTTTATAGTTCATATTCATTTTAGTATTACATAAGGGAGATGCCTCCTTTTACAAAAGGTTGCGTCAGTATCTGAAAAAACCGCTAGCGATAAACGCTAGCGGTTTTAAAAGTGAATAGTACTAGTATTTTAATCGTTTACTGCTTTTATAGCAGCCATAATTTTAACTTCCAGTTCCTCTACGAGCTCAGGATTATCTATAAGAATTGATTTTACAGCATCTCTCCCTTGTCCTAATTTAGTGTCCTCATAAGAGAACCAAGAGCCTGCTTTGTTTATGATTTCATAATTCACACCTAGATCGATGATCTCTCCTAATTTAGAAACTCCTTCACCGTACATGATATCAAACTCCGCCATTCTAAAAGGCGGGGCCACTTTATTCTTAACCACCTTAACACGAGTTTTATTCCCTAAAATGGCACCAGCGCTATCTTTAATCTGTGTAGATCTTCTAATATCCAATCTCACAGATGCATAGAATTTCAAGGCGTTCCCACCGGTAGTTGTCTCTGGATTACCGAACATCACTCCTATCTTTTCACGTAACTGGTTGATAAAAATAACTGTACAATTGGTTTTTGAAATAGAGCTGGTTAATTTTCTACAGGCTTGAGACATTAAACGAGCGTGAAGTCCCATTTTACTATCTCCCATTTCTCCTTCAATTTCACTTTTAGGAGTTAAGGCTGCAACAGAGTCAATTACAATAATATCTATTGCTCCAGACCGGATCAAATTATCTGCTATTTCTAGTGCTTGTTCTCCGTTATCTGGTTGCGAGATAATTAAGTTTTCCAAATCAACACCTAATTTCTCTGCATAAAAGCGATCAAATGCGTGCTCTGCATCAATAAATGCGGCAATCCCACCGGTTTTTTGCGCTTCAGCAATGGCGTGTAGGGTTAAAGTCGTTTTCCCAGAAGATTCTGGACCGTATATTTCAATAACTCTACCACGAGGGTACCCACCTACCCCTAAGGCTGCATTTAAGGCAAGAGATCCTGTAGAAATGGAATCTACTTCAACCACTTGCTTATCCCCCATTTTCATAACTGTTCCTTTACCATAGGCCTTATCCAGCTTATCTAAGGTTAGTTTAAGGGCTTTTAATTTTGCTTCTTTCTCTTTATCGTCTGCCATTGTGATTATTTTAGGTAAAAATACGTTCTAGAAAAAATAGAAACAACAGGATTCAGATTAGGTTATTAACGATGTTGCTTTTTCTGTTATTTTCTTTTGTCTCGCTTTCGCGAAAGCGGAATTTACGAATTCCTTATCCATAAAAAAAGGGAATCTCATAACGAGATTCCCTTTTCTATAGTACTAATAGAGATTATTTACTCTTTTATAAACTTTAAAGTGGCTTGTTGAGTGCTACTAGTAACTTTAACAAAATACATCCCATTAGATAAACTAGAGATATTGTCAATGTTGATCGTATGATTTACTTGATCAAAAGATCTTGTCATTACTTGCTGTCCTAACGTATTGAATACGGCAACTTCAATAGAAGAAGCGCTGGTATGTCCCATGCTGATCGTCACCACATCTCCATTTACTGGATTAGGATACAGACTTAAAGTGGATGCAAAAACATCTTCATTTCCAGCCGTTCCATCAATGATAAACATACCTACGTGGAAATCATAATCTTCTGTATCATTTACAGTTCCATCACTAGCAAAAAAGGCAAACTGTACGGTTCCTGTATAAGAGCTTAAATCAATAAACTCTCTTGTACCAGTCACAGATGGTTGGTTTGCTGCCGTCCATGTCATTAAAGAAGTCCATGTCATACCTGCGTCAGTGGTAATTAATAAATCTACCTGATCATCAGATCCCATAGTATCTGTGTCTGTTGCATCAGAAGCTCCACTAAATTGATAGTCTGTAACGGCTACTTCTATAGAAAGAACATCGTTACTTGTTCCTGACATATCGTAAGACTCTGATATCAACCACTCTCTATCATTATTAGAGTATAAGTTTATTAAGTTACTAGGGGTTGCGGTCCCAGCAAAATTCTCATAAGACCTACCAGCTTTCCAATCAGATGAACCAACATTCATAGGGCCGTTTACTATTTCTCCAGAACCTGCTTCATTCCAACAAGCGTTAGGCACATTGTTCGTGAAATCTGTAGTATAAGGGAACGATGATACGGCAGCACAAGAAGTAGTAAAGAATAGCGGCGCTGTACTCCATGGGCCTTCATTTCCTGCAACACATACCTCTCTTACATGTACAAAGTAATCTGTCTCTGCAGTAAGACCTGTAATCGTATAAGTAACGTTAGGAGTTGCACCAGCAACATCAGACCAAGATCCAGAAACAGCAGGAGTTGCTCCTGAAACTGTAGTTAACGAGTATTCATAATTACCTGCACTCGTAGGATTACCGCTATCAAAATTGATAGTTGCCGTTACATCTGTATTACTAACTAAAGTAAGGTTAGAAGTGTCAGGACAAGATGGAATTGCTTCCCAAACTATATTATCTAAGTACATAGAGTCAAAAGTGCCTACAAAAATGTGCCTGAATGCAATATATTGATCTGTTCCTGTATAGGAGTCAAAGTTTACAATAAACTCACTGTGAGTTGTTGTAGGAGCAAGAGCACTCAATAATGTAAATGTACTCGGATCAGTAGGATCTGTTATAGTTCCTACCTCAAGTGTGCTTGTAGATGTTCCTGCGTCTGCAAAAAACTTAACCCTGTGAGTACCTGCCGAAAGGTTGTTGAGTTGAGGAGATATTAATATAGTCTCTCCTTCATTTGTTGTACCACTCCCAATGTTTCCAGTTAAACTACCACTGTAGAGTCTCACTCCATTAGGGGCTGTTTCATCAGCTAAAGTACTGGTTTGAACATATGGCTGTGTTCCTGATCCTAATACCGTAGAAAAAGAGCTCCAACAATTTGCTAAATTTGGAGTAGAAACTGCATCAAAGTTTTCATTGAAATCGGCTACAGCTGAACAGTCTGTAGTAAAACTAAAAGGTCCTACCCAAGCCGTTATATCCCCCATCCCACAATCACTCTGTAAATAATAATCATAGGTAGTTCCGCTCATTAGACCTGTAAGTGAAAAAGGAATCGTTGTATAAGATAGAGAAGTACCGGTTCCTTGAACAAATCCTAAAGCACCATAT
>Ga0129324_10001717_pt1 | contig 13907 bp, 11 predicted proteins | sample CPBDNA_7_FD_96879 | JGI IMG/M metagenome (GOLD analysis project Ga0129324, IMG submission 96879) | Freshwater to marine salinity gradient microbial communities from Chesapeake Bay, USA - CPBay_Spr_15_0.2_DNA | ecosystem: Environmental > Aquatic > Marine > Coastal | place: USA: Chesapeake Bay... | reverse complement strand
TCGAGGTGCTCCGACAATCCGAAAAAGCTTCGCTGTTCCATCAATCAATCTCCCCCTCAAATCCATAAGGAGATTGAATCACAAAACAGCAAATTCCGGAAGGTTAATACGGGTGTCCAGCTGAATTTCTCCGAGTAATTCTCAGCACCTGTGAAACATATACAGCGACACCCCCAAGCCCCCTGCCTACCCCATAGATAAATAACAGTTTCAGCGAATCTACCTTCACAGCCTTCACAGGTTCACACCTACGGACAGCTATTTAACTTGATGATTCTGTGGGGATATAGTGGGGTGCTTTAAAATGACAAAGGCATATATTCACCTAAGTCATTGAAAAGATTGGTGGGCGCGACAGGGATTGAACCTGTGACCCCTGCCGTGTGAAGGCAGTGCTCTCCCGCTGAGCTACGCGCCCTTTGTTTGAAAGGTGCGCATGTATAGGGGGCGAGGTTGTGGGCTGTCAATGATCGCGTGGGCGGGCTATTTTCAATGCGGAGATAGCTTGAAACCTCTGGAAACAATGTTTGACTTGGCGCTTTTGCGGCTATGTGGCAAACGTTTCTTCCTTTATGCGTACGGAGTAGATTTTCCCTAATGCACGCACGACGTATCGCTGCAATCGTTCTCGCTGCGGGCCACGGCACGCGGATGAATTCGACGCGCCCTAAGGTGCTGCACCCGCTTGCGGGGCAGCCGATGCTGCGTCACATCCTTGGCACGCTTGAAGCCGTCGGCGTAAATCACATTTGCGTCGTGATCGGCCCAGGTATGGAGGCCGTCGCGGCCGCCGCCGCCCCCCACGCCACCGCCATACAGCACGACCGTTTGGGCACGGCGCACGCAGCGCTGGCAGCAAAAGATGCGATCCCAAGCGACATCGATGATCTGTTGATCCTCAACGGTGACAACCCGTTGATCCCGCAAGGCTGCATCGAAAACCTTTTGGCGGTTCGGCAATCAGCCGACGCGCCCGCTGTTACCGTGCTCGGCTTTTGCACCGATGAGCCTGGTGCTTACGGACGTTTGCTGACCGACGCAGACGGTCGGCTCGAGCGTATCGTTGAAGCCAAGGACGCGTCGTCGGCTGAGTTGGGAATCAATCTGTGCAACGCCGGCATGATGTCGCTAGACGGCACCATCGCGTTTGAGATGCTGGCGCAGATAGGCAACGACAATGCAGCAGGCGAATATTACCTGCCCGATGTTGTTGCCGTGGCGCGCGGCAAAGGCCGCAGCTGCGCCGTCGTCGAAGGCATCGAACAATATCTGATGGGCATTAATTCCCGTGCTGAATTGGCCGAAGCCGAAGCCGTGCTGCAAGACCGCCTGCGCGAATTGGCGTTGTCTGCGGGCGTCACGATGGTCGACCCTTCCAGCGTGTTTTTGAGCATCGACACCGTGCTGGGTCGTGACACCCTAATTGAGCCCAACGTTTTTTTTGGGCCTGGCGTCACCGTGGAAGACGGCGTCACCATCAAGGCGTTCAGCCATATTGAGGGTGCGGTGATCGGCGCCGGCGCGACCATCGGGCCGTTCGCAAGGTTGCGCCCGGGCGCGCACTTAGCGGCAGACGTCAAAATTGGCAACTTCGTCGAAATCAAAAATGCAAACTTGAGTGTCGGCGCAAAAGTCAGCCATTTATCGTACATCGGCGATGCCGATGTGGGGGCCGAGGCGAACATCGGCGCCGGCACCATCACATGCAATTACGATGGCATCTTTAAATGGCGAACGAGCATCGGCGCCGGGGCCTTTATCGGTTCCAACACCGCGCTGGTGGCGCCGGTCACTATTGGTGATGGGGCGATTGTCGGTGCCGGCAGCACGGTGGCGTCAAACGTGGATGCCGACGCCCTTGCCGTCACCCGCGCACCCATACGCACGGTCAAAGGCTGGGCGAAGAAAACATTCGCGCGCAAGAAAGCGCTGAAGGAAAAAGGTGAAAAAGGCTGATGTGCGGCATTATCGGAATCGTCGGAAATTCTCCTGCAACGCCGCGCCTGCTCGAAGGGCTAAAGCGACTTGAATATCGGGGTTACGATTCCGCTGGCATCGCGTGCTTGGTCGACGGTCGGATTGACCGTCGCCGTGCCCAGGGAAAGTTGGTTAATCTTGAAGAACGTTTGAAAGAAAAGCCGCTCGACGGCACCACAGGCATCGGCCACACACGCTGGGCGACCCACGGCGTGCCGAACGAACAGAACGCACACCCCCATGCGACCGAACGGGTCGCTGTTGTGCATAACGGCATCATCGAAAATTTCCGGGAACTGCGGGCCGAGGTCGAAGCCGCCGGCTGCAAGCTCGCGTCAAAAACCGACACTGAAATCATCGCGCATCTAATCACGCTCTGTCTGGGTGCTGGCATGACGCCGAAAGACGCCGTCCATAATACGCTGAAAAAACTCCATGGCGCGTTTGCGCTCGGTTTCGTTTTTGCCGGCGAACATGACCTTTTGATTGCAGCACGCCAAGGCAGCCCGCTGGCACTCGGTTTTGGTGACGGCGAAATGTATCTGGGCTCCGACGCATTGGCGCTGGCACCGTTGACCAACCAGATTTTGTACATGGAAGACGGCGACTGGGCGGTGATGACGCCGACCAGTGCGCTGGTCTTCGATCCGGATGGCAACAAGGTTGAGCGCCCGATCCACCAGACCGAACTGTCCGGCGCCGCCATCGGCAAGGGCGGATATCGGCATTTCATGCTGAAGGAAATCTATGAGCAGCCGCAGGTCATCGGCGATACGTTGCGGGGCTTGGTCAATGCCGCCGAACGTCGGATCGTCATGCCGGATCTTGATGTGGATATGGCCGATGCGGATGGCTTGACCTTGGTCGCCTGCGGCACGTCCTATTATGCCTGCATGGTGGCGAAGTACTGGTTTGAAAGCATTGCCCGCATCCCGGTCGAGGTGGATATCGCATCCGAATATCGTTACCGCGACGCGGTACCGCCGAAAAACGGGGTTGCGATCTTTATTTCTCAGTCCGGCGAAACCATTGATACGTTAGCGGCGCTCCGTTTCGCCAAAGCCGCCAATCAAAAGATTATTGCCGTGGTCAACAGCCCGGAAAGTGCGATTGCGCGCGAGGCCGACGCTGTCATCCGCACCGTCGCCGGGCCAGAAATCGGCGTTGCGTCGACTAAGGCGTTTACCACGCAGTTAACGGTGCTCGCCTGTCTGGCCATTGCCACGGCACGGGCAAGAGGGGCCATTGACGGTGCCCGTGAAGCTGCGCTGATCGGCGCGCTCACCGAGGTGCCGGCGCGCGCGGCCGAGGTCTTGAACCACGATGAAGAAATCCGAAATATTGCCGTCACCGTTGCCGAGGCGCGCGACGTTTTGTATCTAGGCCGCGGCACCAGTTATCCCATTGCGCTGGAAGGCGCGCTGAAGCTTAAAGAAATTTCCTACATCCACGCCGAAGGCTATGCAGCCGGCGAAATGAAACACGGCCCAATCGCGTTGATTGATGAAGCGGTACCGATTATTTGCATCGCACCCGGCGACCAATGGTTCGAAAAAACCGCGTCCAACATCCAAGAGGTGATGGCGCGCGACGGCAAAGTTATTGTGTTCTCAGACAAGGAGGGGGCGGCAAAACTGAGCGACGGTGCAATTGCCAGCATCGCGCTTCCTGCCGTCGATGCCTTTGTTTCGCCCATATTGTATGCGATCCCTGTACAGTTGCTGGCCTATCACGTCGCAGTCTTAAAGGGCACCGACGTCGATCAGCCACGAAATCTGGCGAAAAGTGTAACTGTGGAGTGATAACATGAAGCGCTTTCTATCAGCTGCGATCGTTGGTGCGGGTTTAAGCGTTTTCGCAACACCCACGCTGGCCGATGACACCGCACACGACCAATGTGCCGGTGCTTTCGAGCTTTGCTTAAAAGAATGCGAAACCCAAAATGAAGGCGATGTGGCCGGGCGCGCGGCCTGCGTGCCGTCGTGCTCGGGTAAATATGCGGCGTGTGATGCCGGCGTTGCCTATGATAAGGCCAATCCTTGGGTTGAAGAGCAGGCGAAAAAGACCAAAAAATTCCTAGAGGATTTGATGCAAGACCTGAAAAAAGTGACCCCCGGTGACATACCAAGAGACCCCACGAAAATGCCGACTAAAAGTATCTAGAAGTATTATTTATGAGCACTTATTAGGCTCAGGGCCTATTATTTGTTGGTTCAGGATTTCGTTTGATAGTGAGCCTCCCCATTGGCGGGGAGTATTCGATGAGCAACGTTTTTCGACTTTCTCGTACCCAGTTGCAGCTTATTGAGCCTTACTTTCCGCTGGCCCACGGCGTCCCGCGCGTTGACGATCAGCGCGTTGTTTTGGGAATCTATCCATGTTATTGGCAATGGTCTCGGCTGGCGTGATGCGCCGGAGGAATACGGGCCACATAAAGCCGCTTCGTGCGCTGGAGCCGCTTGGGGTTTTCGCCCGCATATTCTCTGCGATTGCCGCAGAGGCTGGAGAGCCGGATACGTTGATGATCGACGCCACACATCTGATACCAGCGCGCGCTGATTGAGGCTCAATTAGAGGGTTCCCAAACCGACAAGATTCTGAATCAATTTAAAAAAGTGATTCGGAGGTTTTCATGGGTAGATCAATAGCGTGGAGGGTAGTTTTTGATGGTACGGCTTTACGACGATTGGCCAAGTTGTCAAAGGAGGCAGGGCAAAGCCGTCGGCTTCTTGCTCAGGCCGAGATTTACGATGGGAGGCGGCGTACGGATGCGGCCCGGATTGGCGATGTCGGGCTTCAGGTTATCAGGGACCGGGGTGTTGCGTTTCAATGCCGATGGACCTGGCGGCCTGATTGATCGCCAGGCATGGGGACAACCGTCCAAGCTGAATGGCATACAACGTAAAAAGCTTGCAAAGATTGTCGATGACGGTCCCATCCCGGCGGTTCACGGTGTGGTTCGCTGGCGGCTCAACGACTTGGCCCTTTGGATATTCGAAGAGTTTCGTATTTCTTTAAATGAAAGCACCATCAGCCGTGAACTGGAGGCTCTGGAATTTAGCAAAAGCACCGCGCGTCCGCACCATCAAGGGCAAAACGATTTGGCTATGAAGGCTTTTAAAAAAAGAACTTCCCCTCCGACTTAGAGGAAGTCCGCGCCGGTCTCCCGGACGGCACAGCGATAGAAATTTGGTGGCAGGATGAAGCAAGGGTCGGGCAGAAGACCAAACTCCCGCGGCGCTGGGCGCGGCGCGGAACCCGCCCCAGAGCCCCAAAGGATCAGCGTTCAAAGTCCGCCTATATCTTCTGCGCCATCTGTCCAAAGCGCGGTGTCGGTGCGGGCCTCGTCCTGCCTCACTGTAATACCCCGGCAATGCAATGGCATCTCGATGAAATCTCTTCGCAGGTCATGTCGGGTGCTTATGCCGTTCTCATTATCGATCGTGCAAGATAGCATACCACAGGCAAACTCGAAATTCCCGACAACATCACAATCCTACCTTTGCCGTCAAGGTCACCCGAGTTGAACCCGGTCGAGAATATATGGCAATACATGCGCGATAACTGGCTCTCAAACCAGATATTCAAAACATACGAAGAGATCGTCGCCATCTGCTGTAGAGCCTAGAAAAAACTCGTAGATCAGCCATGGAAAATCATGTCTATCGGCATGCGAGATTGGGCGCATCGATCTTGATTAATGCAAGGTGGCATGATGGCACATCGCACGGCGGCCAGCCTGTTTAAAAAGGTGATGTTCCCCACCGTATTGGGCGAACAAAAGGCGTCCTTACCCCAAAGCTACACGCTATATTATTCAATACAGCAAGCCGCTGATGCTGCTCACGGAAGGGCAGAAACAACGATCATCTGGGCGGAAAGGTCATGTATGGAGAGCCTGCCAACTTCGGCGTCGTACCTGATAGGAGATAATATCTATGACAGAGATGAATTCCGAGGCTACGTCGAAGGGATTAAACCCAGTATCCAGCCAAGTTAGAAAAAGAACCCAAAAATCCCATACTGCCGAAACTCTATAAAATACGGCGCAAAGTCCAGACAATGTTTGGAGAACTATAGGACTGGCGAAGAGCCGCACCCAGATACGAGCGATGCTCACATACTTTCTGTTCAGCAAGCTTTATCGTTGCGACCGCAGACTTCTATCTCAATTATTTAGTCCTGAGCCTAAACTACTAAACGGCCTTATGATTGCTTAGGCGTAGAGAAAAAAAAAGCTAGGGTGTAAACACCCTAGCTTCTTAGTTTTTTCAGCTGTTACTAGTAATTATTAGAAAGCAAGCTTTACACCAGCCATAACACCGACAACGTCGTCAAAGCTGGTCGTGGCAACCGTGTCAACTTCATAGACTTTAACGCCGCCGTAAGTGGTGATGCCAGCGCCCATGTCTTGCTGAACGCCGATCTCATAAGAAATACCTTCGTCGTCATCAGCCGTGGTGTTTTGAGCCTTCATGTACTGGACCGCAATGCCGGTTTTGCCTGCACTAATGAGGTCAGCCTCATAGCCCAGAATAACGTGGTACGTTTTGCCACCAAACGCCTGCGTACCTTTGTCTTCTTTTGCATAACCACCAGCAAGGCTAATGCCGCTGTCGTGCTTAACGCCACCGGTAACAGCTAATACACCATCCAATTTAGCGCCGGCAACATTGCGATAAGCAGCGCCTAATTTAACTTGGAAGCTAGCAAATTTGCCGCCGAAAGAGCCAGCAACATCCGTGTTTTGGGAGGAGTCATATGAAACGACGCCGCTGAAACCTGCGAAGTTTGGCGTGTTATATTTAACTACGTCAGTACGGCCACCGTCATAGCTTGCAAAGAAGTCGCCCACTTGACCGCTGTTTGTGTTCGCAGCGGCGGTGCTAACCCGAGTGTTAACGCCAGCGAACGAAGCGGTAGCGGCATCTACAACACTGCTTGCAGGGTTGAAGGGAGCAAACATGGCACCATCCGTAGCAACAGACGTATGACCAATCGAAAATGCACCCATGCCTTTATGGGTCAGCTTAATATAGTTGTGACGGACACCGAAAGTATCGGTACCACTAGCGGTTTCAGTCGAGTCATCGCCAGTATTAGACGCTGGAACGAACGTCAAGCTGGACAACTCGTTCTGAGTATAAGCCATTTCCATGACGCCGCCCACGCTAACGGCTTCATTTAGCTTGCCAGATACAACAATGCGGAAGCGCGAACCCGAGATATCGTTATCGGCAATGGTTAGCGCTGAATTTTGACCGTTTTCAGCATAAGCGATCGCTTTGTTAAACTGACCCGAAAGGGTTACAGAGGCTGTGTCGTTGCCATTCGAGACAGAGCCAGCATGCGCAGGTGCAACAACTGCGAACAGCGCAGCAACAGCAACCGACGACTTAAGAATGTTTTTGGTATTCACTTCGATTTCTCCTTCAAGAAGTTGGGATCATCCCAAATATTGAGGGAAGCTACCATGCGGCAGGCGACCCAGCCGCATGGGCGGCTTCCAAGACGCATCATATTCATTTCCGCGTCCGTTCAAAGCGAATTTACACCGATGTGAGGATTTTCTGCGTCACTGTGTTCAAAATAGCACACATTGGGTAAGGCCCTCATATGGTTAACATTTTTAACCATATGAGGGTGATGTGTGCATTCTATGCCGCAAACATAGGGCATAGGCCACATCAGGCGCCTGTTGCCCTTTGCAAACCAGCCCGAACGGGTTACATCATGGTGCAAGACGTGCCGGACAGGCCCGGCACGCGTTTCATTTGCGGCCACGCAAAAAGTGGCCCAAAGGCCCACAAAACCCAAGGTGACACCCAATGAAGCTGTCCGACAGCAAGCTTTTTCGCCAGCAATGCTATATAAATGGTGCTTGGACCGATGCCGATTCCGGCGAATCCATTGATGTGACCAACCCAGCGACGGGCGAAAAACTTGGCACGGTACCGAAGATGGGTGCCGCTGAAACCAAGCGGGCCATTGAAGCTGCCAATGCTGCATGGCCGGCATGGCGCGCGAAAACCGCCAAGGAACGCGCCCAGATCCTTCGCAAATGGTTCGAGCTCATGATGGCCAATCAAGATGACCTGGGCACACTCATGACCGCTGAACAAGGCAAGCCGTTGGCTGAAGCCAAAGGCGAGGTTGCGTATGCAGCATCGTTCATCGAGTGGTTCGGTGAAGAAGGCAAGCGCGCCTACGGCGACACCATCCCGCAGCATGGCGCAGACAAGCGAATCGTCGTGATTAAAGAGCCCGTTGGCGTTGTTGCTGCGATCACGCCTTGGAACTTCCCGGCCGCGATGATCACCCGCAAAGCTGGTCCGGCCTTGGCTGCCGGCTGCCCGATCGTCATCAAGCCGGCGACGGAAACCCCGTTTTCTGCACTTGCGATGGCGGAGTTGGCCGAACGCGCCGGCGTGCCGAAGGGCATTGTCAACGTGATCACCGGTACTGCGCGCGAAATCGGCGGCGAGATGACCAGTAACCCGATTGTCCGCAAACTGACCTTCACCGGCTCCACCGAAGTCGGCAAAATCTTGATGAAGCAGTGCGCCGATACCGTAAAAAAGGTTTCCATGGAACTTGGCGGCAACGCGCCGTTCATCGTCTTTGACGATGCCGACCTGGATGCAGCGGTCGCCGGTGCGATGGCCTCGAAATACCGCAACACCGGTCAAACCTGCGTCTGCGCCAACCGCATCTATGTGCAAGCCGGCGTGTATGACGATTTCGTCGCCCGGCTCAGTAAGGCGGTTTTGGCGATGAAAGTCGGCGACGGCCTTCAGGGTGAGACCCAGCAAGGCCCGCTGATCAACATGGCGGCTATCGAAAAGGTCGAAGAGCATTTGGCCGATGCGACGTCGAAGGGTGCGAAAATCGCCGTCGGCGGCAAGCGTCACTCCCTTGGCGGGACCTTCTTTGAGCCGACCATCGTCACCGAAGTGACCCAAGACATGAAGGTCGCCAAAGAAGAGACCTTCGGGCCGCTGGCACCGATCTTTCGCTTCAACACAGATGAAGAGGCCATCCGGTGGGCCAACGACACCGAGTTCGGCTTGGCCGCTTACTTCTATTCCCGTGACATCGGCCGCGTTTGGAAAACCGCCGAAGCATTGGAATACGGCATCGTCGGCATCAACGAAGGCATTATTTCCACCGAAGTGGCGCCGTTTGGCGGCATGAAGGAATCCGGCGTCGGGCGCGAAGGCTCGAAGTACGGCATCGATGATTACCTTGAGACCAAATACCTGTGCATGGGTGGCATTAGCTGACCTGACGCGGTTTTAGCACACGAAGCACAAGTGTTTCGCAGCTTTTAGATAACTGGGGGGTGGCCGGACAACCGGTCACCCCCTATCTATGCGAGACCAAGAACGAGGAGCGAAAAATGGCTGACTACGATTATGACATGATCACCATCGGCGGCGGGTCCGGCGGCGTCCGGGCATCGCGGTTTTCCGCGCAGCGCTACGGCAAAAAAACCGCCGTGATCGAAAACATGCGCATCGGCGGCACCTGCGTGATGCGCGGCTGCGTGCCGAAAAAGCTCCTCGTGTACGGTGCGCATTTCGCTGAAGACTTTGAAGACGCGGCAGGCTTCGGCTGGGACGTCGGTGCCAGCAAGCACCATTGGCCAAAGCTGATGGCGGCCAAACGCAAAGAACTGGATCGACTTGAAGACGTTTATCACCGCTTGCTCCGCGAGGCCGGGGTCGACGAGATCACCGGCACCGGCAAGATCGTCGACGCGCACACCGTCGAGGTTGAGGGCAAGACGTATACCGCCGAGCATATCTTGGTTGCCACCGGCGGCTGGCCAACCCTGCCCGACGTCCCCGGCATCGAACATGCAATCACATCGAACGAGGCACTGGATCTGGAAGATTTGCCGGACCGTATTGTGATCGTCGGCGGCGGCTATATCGCGGTCGAATTCGCCGGCATCTTTAATGCGCTCGGCGCCGACGTCACGATCATCATCCGTGCTGAAAACGTGCTGCGCGGCTTTGATCAGACCATGCGCGACGCGCTGCGCGACGAATTGCACAAAAAAGGCATCAAAGTTCTGTCCGAATGCCAAGTGAAATCGATTGAAAAATCTGACAGCGGCTATTCGCTGCGGTTGGATCAGGTGGATTTTCTGGAAGCCGACCTGGTCATGTACGCCACCGGTCGCGCGCCCAACACCAAAGGCATCGGCCTTGAAGAGACCGGGGTCAAGATGGACAAAAACGGCGCGATCATCGTCGACGGGTATTCAAAAACCAGCGTCGACAGCATTTACGCCATTGGCGACGTCACCGACCGCATTCAGCTGACCCCGGTTGCACTGGCCGAAGGCATGGCGCTGGCACACACGCTATTCGGCGGCCACCCGACGTCGGTCGAATACGACAATGTGCCGTCAGCCGTGTTCTCCATGCCGCCGATCAGCACCGTCGGCATGACCGAAACGCAAGCCCGCGAAAAACATGACGTCGCCATCTATCAGTCGCGGTTCCGCCCGATGAAGCACACGCTTTCAGGCCGTGAAGAGCACAGCGTGATGAAACTGATTGTCGATAAAAAGACCGATAAGATTTTAGGCGCGCACATGATGGGTGCGGATGCCCCGGAAATCATTCAGGGGATCGGCATCGCGGTCAAAGCGGGGGCCACCAAGGCTGACTTCGACCATACCATCGGCATCCACCCGACGGCTGCCGAAGAATTCGTCACCATGCGCGAGCCGCTCCGCGACGAAGACGGTTAAGCTTCGCGGGCTTAATCCGGCTTCACCGCCACCAGCACCACGCCGAGGTTTTCTTCGAGCGCGCGGATTTTGGCGAGTTTGTCGCGATCCAGGCGGGCCGGCTCGGCTTTGACTTCGGTGAAGGCCAAAAGCGGCTGGCCGATTTCGGCCTCAATCGCTTGGATTTCGGCAAGTTTGTCTGCAGGCACGTTGGATAGACTATAAAGCATGAGCTATCTCCTGGTTGGCACCCACACGGGGGGCGCTGCAATATAGCACGTGGTTCGATTATCTTTTAATACGCGGCAGGCTTCAATTCGGATTACATGCCGCAAATCCGGCGCCAGCACAGACACACCGGAAATGGCTGGAAAAAAGCGTCGAATCGGCTTATATCCTGGGCCCTTATAACGGGCAGAGACATCAGAGGTTCTAAAATGGCTGAAAAATGGACGCCGACAACGTGGCGCGAAAAACCGATCCAGCAGGTCCCGGACTATCCGGATGCCGACAAACTCGCCGCTGTCGAAAGCGCGCTGACACGTGTTCCACCGCTGGTTTTCGCCGGCGAGGCGCGGAGCCTAAGCCGTGCTATGGGCGACGTCGCGGACGGTAAAGCGTTCGTACTCATGGGTGGCGATTGCGCCGAAAGCTTTGCTGAATTCCACCCGGACAACATCCGCGATACGTTCCGCGTGATCTTGCAGATGGCCGTCGTGCTCACGTTTGGTGCTGCGATGCCGGTGATCAAAGTCGGCCGCTTGGCCGGGCAGTTCGCTAAGCCGCGCTCGGCCCCGACCGAAACGCAGGGCGATGTGACGCTCGACAGCTACCGCGGCGACATGGTCAACGGCATGGCGTTCACCCCTGAAGAGCGCACGCCCGACCCGGACCGTTTGATGCGCGTCTACAACCAATCAGCGTCGACGCTGAACTTGCTACGGGCATTCGCGCAGGGCGGCTACGCGGACCTCAATAAAGTGCACCAGTGGACGCTCGGCTTCATCGCTGACAGCCCGCAGGCGGAACGCTACCAAGACCTCGCAGCTCGCCTGGACGAAACCATGGCGTTCATGGCGGCGTGCGGCCTCAATCCGCAAAATACACCGCAGCTGCGCGAAACGGATTTCTACACGGCACACGAAGCGTTGTTGCTTAACTATGAACAAGCCCTGACCCGTGTCGATTCCACCTCCGGCGACTGGTACGACACGTCGGCACATTTCCTGTGGATCGGCGACCGCACCCGTCAGCTGGATCATGCGCACGTTGAATTCATGCGCGGCATTTCAAATCCGATTGGGATGAAGTGCGGCCCGTCGACCGATCCAGACGAGTTAATTCGACTGATCGATACTCTAAATCCGGACAATACCGCGGGTCGTCTGACTCTGATCTCGCGGATGAGCTCGGACAAAGTGCTCGAGCTTTTACCGCCATTGGTCCGTCGCATCAAAAGCGAAGGCCGGAATGTTGCGTGGGTGTGCGATCCGATGCACGGCAACACCATCAAAGCGTCGAGCGGCTATAAGACGCGTCCATTCGACCGTATCTTGGGCGAAGTGCGGGGATTCTTTGATGTCCACCAGGCCGAGGGCACCCATGCCGGTGGCGTACATTTCGAAATGACCGGCCAGAATGTGACCGAGTGCACCGGTGGCGCCGTCGCGATCACCGATGCGGACTTGTCTGACCGCTATCACACGCACTGCGACCCGCGTCTGAATGCACAGCAGGCTCTTGAACTCGCATTCCTGCTTGCAGAAGAACTAAAATCAGCGCGCACCGGCATGGTGCCGGCACGTGCCGCCTCGTAACACATAAAGTTAGGGGGCGGACATGACCGCCGACAGCAACGACGCCAAGGTGAAATTGCCAAAATCGGATGAACGGGTCGTTCACGCGATCCAGGCACCGTCGGCGGCGGATGTCGGGCGTTGGACCGACCACTATTTTACGCGCACCAAAGAAATTGTCGGCCGCTTCGGTGACAAGACCGTTACCTATGCCGTTTTCATGCGTCGCCCGGTGATCTTTGCGCCACGCATGATGATGGATTGGCTGAACCGCATATCCCAAGAACGCGACGTCACGTTTGATATTCGGCCCAACTACGACGAAGGCCAGTGGGTCGGCGCCGGTGAACCGTTGTTGTACATCACAGGCTCCATGTATCACTTGGTTGATCTGGAAACCTTGTATCTGCAAAAGCTGGGTGCCGCCTGCGTCGCTGCAAACAATGCCTTCACCATGTGCGTGGAATTGCCCGACGTTGCATTCCTCGCCATGGATGCACGCCATTCGGCTGGCATTGAGATGGCGGAAATCATGGCCTATGCAGCGTCCGTCGGCTCAAAGGCGGCACGCGAACAGGTTGGCGCGAGAGGCTTCATCGGCAACGCCACCGAAGCGACGGCGCATTATTTCGGCGAGACCGGCGGCAAAGGCACGATGCCGCATGCGCTGATCGGCTATGCGGGCTCGACGCTCAAAGCGGCGGAAATGTATGTTGATACCTACCCCGATCAGCCCTTAACGGCATTGGTCGATTACTACGGCCAAGAAATCACGGATGCACTGACCGTTTGCCGCCGCTTTCCGGCGATGGCGTCCGAAGGACGCATCTCAATCCGCCTAGATACCCACGGCGGACGTTTCGTCGAAGGCTTGGACCCGCAGGCGTCCTATAGCGTTCTCGAACGTCATGCGCCGCAGGCGATCCGTCGTTATAGGAACGATTCGGAACTACGCTATCTGACTGGCACCGGGGTGTCTGCGGCTGCGGTATTTCATTTGCGCGAGCATTTGGACCGCAACGGGTTTGACGCCGTCAAGATTGTGGTTTCCAGCGGCTTTGACGTGGAAAAATGCAAAGTTATGGCCGATGCCGGCGCACCGATCGACGTGGTCGGCACCGGATCGTTCTTACCCAATAAGTGGACCGAGACCTATGCCACCGCCGACATTGTCGACTACGATGGTGAGCCGTCCGTAAAGATCGGTCGAGAATTCTTGATCCAAAAACCGTAAATCACACACATATTTCTTTGGCATCTTTGGCGCCCTTGCGATCTCGCGAACACCGACGCGGCCTGTTGTCCGCGCGCTGCAGCGTCACCACATAGCCCCAAAGCGTATCATCCAAAAGTGTTCGAGAAGGAGAGACGTATGAAGCGAACAGCCCTTA
>Ga0129324_10001715_pt1 | contig 13919 bp, 14 predicted proteins | sample CPBDNA_7_FD_96879 | JGI IMG/M metagenome (GOLD analysis project Ga0129324, IMG submission 96879) | Freshwater to marine salinity gradient microbial communities from Chesapeake Bay, USA - CPBay_Spr_15_0.2_DNA | ecosystem: Environmental > Aquatic > Marine > Coastal | place: USA: Chesapeake Bay... | reverse complement strand
TACAAATCCAGAGCTTTCAAATATCTATGCTAAAAGTGAAAGGTCTAAAGATTACGATAAGGAGGTAAAGCTAGAGATTTACGAATTAAAACAAGCATTAGATAAAGTAAGAAATAATAGAGACTATGATGCTATAACTAAAAGAATTGAGCTATTAGAATCTAAAGGAAAGGTTTACCCAGTTTTTCTTAACATAAGAGACATGGTAACATTTGATGCTAAGTTTGATGCTAATATCGAGGCATGGAGGAATCTTAAAGTTAAGGCAAGCTACAAGACAGCTACGGGTAGAGATGCAATGGAGTTTCTTTCACCGCAAATTAGCGAAGAAAGAAATCTTGAAAGATTTGGAGTAAAACCAGTAGACGGAATAAAGGCAGAGAACATTGTAGAGGCTACTTACAGCTACAGAGAAGGTGGTTATAATGTATCACCTATTGTTACTCAAGAAGTAAAAAATACTCAGGACTACAAAGACTTTGCTAAGAAATATGGAGGTGATGCATTTCTTTTATTTGATGGTCAACCTGAGAATATAAAACTAGCAGACGGAAGCAATACAACTTTTGATCCTGAATCCAACAATATAAGAAAACAACTCCCAGCTGATGATTTGACTAAGATAGAAGCAGTAAGAAAACTAGCTCAAGAGAAAGGATACACCGAAGCTGAACTGAAGGTTGCTCTTGAGACGCTTGGCTTCTCTAGGGCAGAGATAAACTCGACCAAGGAGAAATCTATTACTGATGCTCAAGAGAAATTTAACACCTCAATAAAGAGAGGGAACACTAAGGCTGACGCTGTAAAATCAGCACTAGGAGATTTAGAGTCTACCACTTGGTATAGTATCACCACCGACACGAAACGGGACGCAGCCGTAAAAGAATTAATGGAATCTCTAGGAGAGAAGATCGAGACAGCACCATCTACTAAAAAGGTTCTTGGTGTTAAAAAGAAGAAGGTAACAGTGGATGAGATGGCTGCACTCAAGTCTCAGATAAAACTAGAAGCTAAGGCTGCAAGAGAGTCTGTCAAGGCCTACAAGGATGCATCAAAAAAGATAATAACATATATAAAGCAATTACAAAAGACTGGGGTAATAACAAACGCACAATCATCATCTATGATTAAGAAGGTCTTGTCAACCAACATGCTTAATGATAAGATGGTTTCTAGGTTGGAGGCATATATCTCTAAGATTTATACTAAAGCTGAACTAGCAGAAAAAATATCAAGAGCAAGAAAGTTGAGAAAAACAGCTATAAAAAACATTAAGTCAAAGGTTGGCCCTTCAAGAGATTTACTACAGACGCTTAGAGACTTATTCTCGGTAGATCCTTCCCTTATACCATTAAACAAAATTGATGCGTACCTAGATATATTAACTCAGTTTGGTGAACGCTCTGCTGTATTGAAACTAAAAGAGGCTGGGGAAGTTATGGATAGTGCTTCTGATATATTAAGTTCTATAGAAGAGGTCGATAAGGTTGATCTTGACAAGGTATCTTTACCCAATAAATTGAACGAAGAGATAGAGGCTGATCTTGATGGATACTTGAAAGGGATAATATCTAATAAGATTGAATTTGAAAATGTCCAAGAAGGAGACGCTAAAGATCTTGCAATGTTCTTAAACTCTCTAACTAGTTCTGACTTAGAGTTACTTATAAAGGAAAAGAAGGACGGAACCAAAGACTACTCAATGCTTGAGAAGTTAAGAGAGGTTAAGTCTAATATAACAAATGGATATGTTCCTGCATTAGCAAATAGTATAAGGAACACAGTAAAGGCAAAGAGATCTGAATCTAAGATAAGAGGTGTTGTAGAAAAAACAAAAAAATACAACATCCTAACTGGATTCTCTAGAGTTTATGGTAAAGTAAAGGGGGCTATCACTGGAAAGACTGGTCTAACAGAGGCTATTAGAGGCACAATGACTACCGCTATAGATGATATACTAGGCAACTTTAATAGTAAGACTATATATAATAATGTTATACTACCATTAGCTCAAGCGTTTTCTGCATATCAAGCTGATATGTCTAAGAATGTAGACGCTAAGTTGGATTTAGCGGATTCATTATTATATAAGACTAAGATCCCCTCTATTCAAAGGCTTACTAATGCTGTTCAAAAATCTAAGTATAAAATTCAAGCATACAGATTACAACGTGAGTTTGAATCTAACCCTGATAGTAAACAAGTAGCTACTGCTGTAGACTTTATTGATGCTACAATAGAAGCTATTAGTTTTAACGAAGCAGGCCGTAGATTAAATCAAAGAGATATAAAGATATTAAAAGAAATAAAGAAGGAGTTCTCTGAAGGTGGACAAATAAGTCTGAGCAAGATAGAGGATAGCTTATCAGAAAACGAAAAGAAGGCACTCAAACTAATTGATGAGGCGGCTGATATGGAGGCTAAAGCTTTATGGACTGCAACAGTGATAAGGGGTGTGGGTATGAAGCCAATAAATAATTATGTGCATCACAATATAATTCCTAAAAATGATACAGCGGAATCTGATAATGTTCTTAAAGGATCTAGTAAAATGTCGAAGCCATCAACAAACGCAGGCACATTAAGAGAGAGAACTCCTGGGGCAAAAGCTATAAACTTTGACCCTATATCATCAACATCCAGTGGTGCTAGGGAGACACTTTTAGATTACCACATGACTGATGCGGTGAAGGTGGTTAACGCAGCCGTTAAAGGTGTGAAATATACAGGGGATTTAACAAAGGATCAGCAAGATGCTATAAACGCTATTGATAATATTAAGAATGAGCTTTTAGATAATGTATTTAAAGCACAGTTTGTGTCTGAAACTTCTTTCGGAGGTGTTCTTAAAGGGATTCAGAAATTAGGTTATGCGGCTGCATTAGCCTCTGTTCCTAGAGCTGGAGCAGAACTTGGAAGTAACCTCACCTATGCTTTTACACAGCCACAAGCATTCTTGGGTGGGGTTAAGAATTTTGGTGGGTTAGTACTAGGAGCGGAAGGTATGAACGCTATGGATAATCTAGGCAGTACTGAGACAATGAGATTATATGATACAGATGTGATGACATCTAAGATGGTGGACTCAAACATATTACATACTAGTGCACCAAAAGCAAAAAAAACAGCTCACTCTATTGTTGATAAAGCATCATTCATATATCAGATGGGGCCAAAACAACTTAAAGCTCTTACTACATTTGTAGCAGACAAGTTGATATCCACCCCAGACAAAGCGGTATCTAGACCTTTCTGGTTTGGGGCATTCGCTTTGAGTTTTAAAAAGTCAACAGGTATATCTTTAACCAAGAAGGATATGCAGGAGGTTGCTGACGGAACTTCTAAATACTTAAGCGAAGAATATAAGGATGCAAGAGAAAAGGCAACTAAGTACGCAGATCAAGAGGTAATAAAAATGGCTAGTAGTAACAACCCATTTAATACTGTTCTTAAGAATGTTGTGAGTCCTAATGACGCTGGCTATACTAAAATCTATAAGGCTGCAAACTCTTACATGTCTACCTTTATGATGAATGAGTATGCCACCGCTAGGAATGCAGTCCTGTCATTGTTTAAACAAGGAGATTTAAGTAAGGCTCAGTCTGTTGCTACACTTAGTGGTTTAATTATCAGGATGGGATCATACATGGTTCTTTACTCTGTATTAAGATCGGCATTTGATTCGCTATTTGGTTACGAGGATGAGGATGAAGAAGAATTATCCGACCTTGCATTACGTCAATTCATTGGTGCACCAATAACATTAATAACAGGTAGAGGTTTGGGTCAAATACCTAGGTTGTTAGTAAACTTCGGTGTTGAACAAGTGAATGAAAATTATCTTGAAGGATTAAGAGATGGTAAGGATTATGATCCGTATAAGCATTCTTTAGTATTCTCTCAAGTATCTGAAGACAACTTAAAGAATAAGACTCCAGAAGAGAATTTAGTTAAGATGTTTGCTGGCCCTTACTCGCCTTTACTTTCATCGGGATCTAGGTTTGTAAAGGTTGTCACTAGATCTATAACTTCCAGAAAACAAGAAACTAAAGATAAGTATAAAAAAGAACTCGAAGATAGAATGACAATAGAGGCTATGGGTAACCTTGGGTTTTTACCATTCTATAAAGATATAAGAAGAATGATTTTAAAAGATTTATTTAAAGGATATAATGAACCAAAGAAAAAGAAAAAGAAAAAGAAATACAATTGGAGGATAAGTGGGTAATTTATTTTAAAATAAAAAGGGAGAGCAACACACCCTCCCTTATTACAATCAACATAGAAACAATAAATTTTTAAAAGAATATTATTTTACATAATGCATACAGCACTAATATATTTAGAATAATAACAATAACCAGATTAATGATTTGGTTTTTCATATGGTTAGAACAAGTGTGTTAATCGTGCGACTTGTCCATGTTCCTTTGAATGTATGAACCCTTCAATAGCTTCGGGTGAGTGCTGGTAACCCTTTCTGTGATGCCATGAATCAGCAGGTGATGGTGACCTCAAACTCTCTATAGAAACGTTGATTAAATCCTTTGCTGTCTTGTGATGTACATGGTGGGTATAGAAATATCTATGTTTCGCTTTCCCCCACATATCCTTAGCCTCCATACTCATCAACATCCCTAAGTCATTCTGCTTCGCTCCATCACCATGAGTCGTTCCTATCAAACTATTCCCATACATAGTATACTTTCTATGGGAAATGCTACAATCAAATGTAATGTTCTTACACTTCCTGAAGTATGTACTAATAACATCTGCCAAAAAGAAACCATTTGTGTAGTCATGGTTTGACGGGTTGAAAACAAAGTGAACGTCTGCGATAGATATAAGGGTCTCAATAACGTCAACGTAAAGTTGCTTCGCCATTAAGAAATTATCATACCACATACCATCAGTGTCCTGTGACGTACCACTTGTTGTTGTGCGTGTAGGCGTATCAGTATGAAGTATATCATTACCTCCTATGAATATTATCTTATCAATGTTAAACCCTCTTGACTTGTCTAATATACCAATCACCCCTTCCTTGACTCTTTTTACAGCCAACTGTTGGTTGTAGTCTTGGCCTGTCTCAAATGAAGAACACAACTTACCTATATGAACATCAGCAGGGTCTATCACTAAACAGTAAGAATCTTTATCACGGACTCTATTTATAATAGGGAATGAAGGTGAATACTTTTTAATATCTTTAATCAAGTCCTTCTTGAGGTCTTGAAACTTTAAAAGCTCTGGCTCAATATATCCTGGGTTCTTTATAAACGCACTTGACTCCTTGTCCTTAATCCATAAATGTTTTACAGATGAGGCATCAACATTAAAGGCTTCAGCTCTATCAGTTATGCCAACTATATTGGGGCCAAAGTTTTTCATCCTGTATCTGCTGATATATTTTCTAAGTGTTTCATCCTTATATCCTAATATATTTTTAGCACAATCTGTATTATTGAAACCCTTATTAATTTCTTCTTCTATCCTATCGTTATACCTATAATTTTTTTCTTTTTTCTTCATGAGTCTTCTTTTACAAAGCCTTCTAATTGGCTTAGAATTAATTTTATTTCTCTTATAGAATTTAAAGTATCGTCCCACTCCTCGTCCATTAAGCCCTCATATATATCAGATACTAAATTGTATATCTCTTCCATTGTGAAGTTAATATACCTTACATTAACTGTGTCTGCGTTTTTCATATAATTACTTTTAACCTCTATATACTTCTGTTATACAACCATGATTGCTTAACTCCTCAAGCCTGTACTCTTGTAGCTTTGACAGCTTACCCTTTGGAGTTTTTATTTCTGAGAAGATAACACCGCAATTTTTAGGGATAGCGACGAGATCTGGTATACCATTCTTATTTGTCTTTATAAGTTTTATAACATAGTAACCCTCAGACTCTAACTGCTTTATACGTTTGTTTTGTATCTTCTGTTCTTCAGTCATGTAGCAAATATATGATTTTATTTCCAGACTTTTTATGTTTTCATAAATGTTTTTTTAAAATGATTTAGTGTATAACTTTTCTTTTTCTTAACCGCCTTATATATATCATCCTCAATTCCATTCTCTGAGAATATCCAGTAGACATCATTGTGCGTCCTGTCCTTGGTAGTCATCCTGTCTCTGCTCTGCCAATAACTTGTGGCACTGAAGTCTATATTGTAGTATACAAGTACGTCTGCTTGTCTTAGGCTTATGCCTTCTCTACCGCTGACAATTTGCAACGCTATGTGTTTATTAGTAGACTCAAATGTCTCTAGGTCTGTACATATGTCATCCCCAAATACCAACTCAAGGGCTTTTAGTTCTTCGGTAAACTTGTAGAATATACCTATCTTCTTGCCCTTAAATCTTCCCTTTATAAACCTAGCCTTACTGTCATCAAGAACCATTGAGTTTCCAGACTCAAACTTAACCGTACCAGAATATATCTGATGAAGCTTTGTCATTAGTTTTACAGCTGTGTCAGCAAGTATAACCTCCTCACTACCTTGGACAACAAGATCGTTCTTTAAACGTTTAGCTAACGAGTATGTTGAAGGCTTCATACTACACTTAAGTATATGCTCGGTTATCTCTACCTTAAACCCTGCATCCTTCTGTGTGTAGCTGATGGTGAATGGACTCATCATCCTTATGATGTGTTCGCTCCCATTACTGTAGTCGTTAATATAGAACCCGTGCATCTTCTTCTGTACTATCTTGACATGGGTCTTGGCGAATGAATAAAAGTTCTTAAACATTGAGAACGGATTCTTTTTAATACCGTACACTTGGTGGTACATCTGACTGTATGACTCTGGGGTTGGTGTTCCAGATAGTAGTATCACAGAAGCACCAGTCCTTTTTATCATATCATTAACCTGCCATGCTCTCTTACTTGGTTTAGGAAAAGCCCCCATTGTGTGGGCCTCATCACATATTATAAGATCCCACTTAAGGTTAAGAGTCTTATGCATTGACTCATAGTTTGTAATCTCTAATATGAATGAATGCTTTAATAACTCTGAATCATTTTCCACGCTTGATATCGCCTTCTTCTTTGTAAGGAATAGAACCTTCTTACAGTTAATAGATTCAGCTATGCCTAGACTAGTAAGGGTTTTACCAGTTCTTACCTCCATTGCTAAGTATAAGAACCCGTGATCAGATATAATCCTCACACCTTCCTTTATGATATCCCTCTGGTAATCTCTAAACTCAAACATCTTTAATATATTTAACCATCATGTCTAATGCAATATTCCATTCTTTGTACAGCCTAGCTCTCTTTACAAACATCCACCTATGAGTGTTCTCTCGTTCGATTCTTTTCTTAACCGCCTTATTTAAATAGAACAACTGTAATTCTTTTGACTCTTCTTCCTTTGTTTTCATAATTGTTTTGTTTAATTAATATTATTTAAAAAATAAACTCTTCATTCTTCTCAAGTTCATGCTTAGTTCTTAGCCTAATCCATTTGCCATTAGCATCTCTCCATACATCTGGATCAGTCTGACCCTTCTGTTTACAGAAATATGCAATCCACTTATAGAACTTTATTCTACTTATTGAGTGCTTCCCTTTTGTAGAATAGTCTGGGTTGTCCTCCGTGAACTCGTTATATAAAGACTGCTTAAGTACTGACCCTCCGTTTATTAGGGTAGTCATAGAGTCACTTACCTCTCCTCCAAGCGCACCGCACCAGTCAGCAAAGTCATGGCTTGTGTTGGTCGCTAAGTCTTTTATGTGTTTGTTTATGGACTCGCATTTTATTAATCCATCAGATAGGAATATCTTGATACAGCCAACCATATAGTTATCGAACTGACACCATTGGTCTTTATCCCACTCTGTAAACATAACCTTTCCAAACTCATCCAATGGAGTGAACCCATCCTTGTAGTACTGATGAAGTTCAAGCTCCCACTTACGTCTAGCAAATGAATTACCTGTACCCTTGATTGCATAGTTGGTAGTTATAGATACCTTAGGAGAGGTAGAGAATGGTATCTTAATAGCATCCTTGTTCTTCTTCTCTAGTGTTATGCCCTCTGTTATTATAGAGAACAACCTTTCGAAATCAAAGTGTTTCTTAACATCATCAAATACAATTATCTGTGTGTCAGCAGAGACAAGTTGATAAGGGAATGACTTCTCAAAATTAAATGCCTTACCATCAATCACAACAACCTTCTTCAAGTGTCCTAAAGCATTCATTATCAACCCTTTACCAGTACCACCTTCTGGGTTCTCGCTTATTACCTCATCATTAAGTATAACTGAAGGACAAAACCCTGCACCCTTATACCCATGAAGTAAGAAACCTATAGTGGATTCCATGCTTCTTATCCTAACGTCATCAGAAAAGCAGACATTGCTAATGAACTGACTAAAGTCGCATGACGATACGTCACATGTATTATAGTCTCTATCTATAAGGTGATCCTTCCAAACATACCCACCAAGATCAAGATAGTCAACCATCTCAATCCCATTATTAGAAACCTTAACTGCTGAGTTTCTGTAGTACAGGAAGGCACTAGATTTATCATCAATAATAAAGTGTGCATCTATATTACTAAGTAGGGTAAGGAAGTCCTCCTTAAAGTACTTGGTTTTTTCAGCGAAGTGATTATACACATCATCATCACTCAGTTCTAAAAGGTAGTTAAGGATATAATCTTTTATCTTCCCATCCGTTGTGTGGTCTATAATATTATTAGTCACCCTTACGAACACATAGTTCTCTGATCCATCTGGATAGAATTTATAAAATCCATTATCCTCTAGAAACTTCTTGAACATTATAGGGATAATTTTAATTATACCCCTATCAGACCTTGACCAAAACTTCTTACTTGATATCTCCTTCTCTATCTGGCCAACAACAATCTCTGCAACTGATCCATCTATTTTTGAAGTAACCAATTGGTTGACGGCTTCCTTTTTTGAGATCCCTCTACGCATCATTGAACGTATTGAGTTTAACTTCTCCTCATCCTCATAAAACTTTGTACCGAAGTTCTGTGAATTAGAGTACGCACTGCTTATTGTTCTATCAATCTCTGAACTATTAAAATCTTTCGTCTCATACCTTGACAACACATACTTAGCCAGTGTCTGGCCAATTCCAAAGTCATTGAATGCAGAGGCAAGTACATATACGTTATGGTTTCTTTGCCCTTCAACCATAGGGTACTTATCATTCCACCATTTGGTTAGTATGTTGACAATCTTATTCTCATCCGTGATAGGAATACTTGCTGTATCTTTATACTTCTCAAGTTCCTTGTATTCATTATCCTTTATATCTGTCCATACTGAAGAGTCCTCGTTTACATATATCTTTGGATCATATGATTCGTAGCATACACGACTTATGTTCTTGCTTGTTACGTCAAAATATTCTGAGTTGTAGTGATCCTTTAGTGCTAAGAAATAATTCACATGGTTGTCTGGGTTGTTAGGTATCTTTACTAATACCTTTAAGCCATTACCAGAAGGTGATATGAATACAGAGTGAGTGAACTCATCCTTAGATAGAGCCTCCTTGGTCTCGTTCATCTCCTTCTTAGTTTTGTATCCGTCAAAGTCTAGGCATATAACACCACTGTGTTGAGATATGGATTTGTCATTACGCTTAGTAAACTTACCACTAAAACATATTGCAGGAAGTTCTTGTTTGAGTCTGTTAATGTCAGACTTTTCTTTTTCTGATCGTATCTTTATGATTAGTTCTTTAGATGAACCAATCTTTATTCTATTAAGGACAACACTGCAATCCCGATAGAAGGGTTGCTCGGTATCTTTAATGTTTCTAAATATTGTTACAGTTCTTTGTGTCATCTTATGTTGAGTTTGTGTTGAGTTTGTGCTGAGTTTTAATCTATAACTACTTGATTATCAGTAGCTGTGTTAAGAATGCTGAGTTTTACTACGATTTGTAGAAAAAAAAATAAATAAATTATAATAAATATATATTATCCGTATAAGGAAAAAAAAGTCGTCATTCTTAACATTTTAAAAAAAGGGGGGACTCGTATTATATCCCCCCTTATTCACTAGGTTTAAAGAAAAAATTAATTAGAATGCTAGATCCTCTGTCTTTTTCTCTGGCTTAAATGTGTTAAGTTCAATGTAGTACTTTCCACCCTTAGATAATTTAACATCTAAGTTAACCCATCCCTTGTTGGCATTTTTTTGGAGAAACTCTACAGCCTCATCAACCTTCACGCTAATTTCTCCGATAACAAATTCGGGTGCACTCTCTCTTCTCTTGAAGATGAACCCATCCGCAAACACTTTTTCTTTTTGTTCTGACATTTTATATCATATTTAATTTATACCTAACAATTATTTTTTCAAGCAGTTAGGCTTTACTTGATTTCTTTATAGTATGTCGTACATAATAAAATCATCTACGCTTTCTGTGGCATCCTCAGAAAAGAATCTATTGTACACATCAATGGCATCATCTACCTTTCTCTCTCCGCTTAATAAGAAGTCTGAACTAGGCTCAAACACACCCATCTCCATGGTTGTTTTGTCAATAACAATAAACTCTAGTGGCTTACCAAATAACTCTTGGTATATATAACACTGACTATCATAGTTATATTTTTTAGCTGACCATCTGAAGTCACGTATGTTAGATGTAGTCTTTAAATCTATTAGTTTTGTGTTGGTCACAATGTCTGCCTTCCCCTTCCACATATGTCCATTCACTTCTGCCACCATAGGGACTTCAAACTGATTACCATCAGCATATATCTCATTAAAAATGTTGATGTTTTTCTTCATGTGTGATGCTAAGTTCATGGTGTTATCGTACTCATCCTTAAGCATAACCATGTCAAGTTCATTATCAATCAAGAACTCTTTGTACATCTTAGTGTTCCTGCTCTTGCAATCAACGAAAGTAATATCATTAGCTTTCTCTGGCTCAAGCAGTAATTGATGGAAGAATCTACCAACTAGAAAGTTCTTGTTGTCTTCCTTATCCTTTTTAAACATATTCTTATTGCCTAGCAGGGAAGATATATCACTATTTGATAGGTAGTTCTTGCCTACACCTCTATAGTATTCCTCGTCATCTCTTAGCTTATCTATTATATTTTTCATTTTAACATTTTTTTAATTTCTAACTCAACCTCTGGAGAGATTCTATACTTCTTATCTAGGTTCATCTTTACATCCTTAAAGTCTATATCTTTATTAGCTTCTACATATAGGCTTACCTTCTTCCAATTCGAATCACCAACGTTTAGGATTATCTTATTAGCATTATGATCCATACGCTTCTTCATCTTCTCCTTGGCAGAGTCTATTAAGTCCTCTCCAATCCAAAGGGTTAAGCCTAACCCATGCATAGCTATTGCTTTAGCAGTAGATCTCTGAATAGTTTTGTTGACATCAAACATTGTTATTTTTTCTAACTTGATTGCTTGATTTCTAAAGTCCATGATTGGTAGGTAATCAATATGCTCTACGTTATCTATAACTATTCCTACCTTGACATACGCAGTGTTACCGTCAGTGAAATAAACTAGACCAGTGTGCTGATCTTCATACACAATCCTCTGTGCATTAGGGAACTCATCCTTTAGGAATGCCCATGATGATGCCCATGATAGGTAGTCTTGTTTACCTTTCTTCTGAATCAACAGAGATACATCCTTCTCCTTGAGTCTCTGATAATTTGATTTCTTGTTTTCCATAATTTGTTTTGTTTAGTTGTTTTAATAGTGATGAATATATTTGCATTGACTCCCCTCGCTTTTTCTTTAAAGCCACGAGGTACTTATTATTTTTCCTAGTGTTCATGTCCTTTCTTATTTTGTACTCAATATTTTTTAAGTCTTCAGAAATTTTATTGAGGCTCATTAATATTGTAGACACAACCCATCCTTTGTCAACGACTAGTTTATATTCTTCTTCGTTAATCTCAGACCAAAAGTAACCAATAAATTTGTAAATATTAATATTTTTTTTATTTTTTTCAATCTTAAATGATCTTGATATCACATAAGATTTTGATTTGTCGTACAAATCATCAAGGGTTACACCATTATAATCTCTTATGGCCTCCTCCCATTGCTTTTTATATTTCATAATGTGGAATTATTTTTTTAAGATTATTTACTCTAGTTGTTAATAGCTTATCTTTAATAGCATACAAAGTTCTTAATGATCTAATAGAGTGTATTATAGTAGCGTGGTTCTTATCAAAAACACTAGCTATCCTTTCATAAGTGAAGCCTTCATTTCTTAGGTACGAATATATTAATGACCTAGCCATCACCGTATCACCGTTTTGAGGATAGGTTAAATTACTTGTATCTACATTGCAAACACTGGCCGAAGCAAAGACAACCCTTTCGTATTCTTCAGGCATACTACTAGCCTTATCAGACTTAATCCTAGAGGCATAGGCTTTACGGTATTGAGATATAAGACTTAGTATTACATTAACATTTATGTGACTATTATCTATCTCATTATTAATTAATTTTTTTAATGTTTCTTTTGTCATAATTTTTATTTTTTATTAGGCACAACTTCGAATAAATCCTCGAACATCTTAGACGCCATTTCTTTAGAATAAGAAGTAACCACTCTATCCATTGTCTCAAAGGTTTCCGCATCCGTTTCAAAGGCTTCATTGATTAATCTGTAGGTCTTATTCTTTAGGACTTTAATATACTTATTAGTTAATCTTTTAAACTCCCTCACATATAGGTTCTGAACGCTTATATCGTCGAGCGTATCGTGAAGTGCAGACGCTTGGAATAAAGCGTATAAAAGTTTTGACTCATCTTTTAATTCTTTCATTTTATTTCTGTTTTTAATTTTTCAATATACAAAGTGGCATCCATTAACTCTTCTTGAAGATGAGTTAACCACTCGTCTAGACTAAGGTCATCTCTTTCCATTGTCTTATTATACTTTTTAATGCCGACCTCCGACCTTTGTTCGTATTTGTCAATTACTGATTTAACTATCTTATCTTTCATCTGTAATGTGTCTCCACATCTAACAGTTTCAATACCATATTCAGTAGTTTCTGTTTTATCAATTACTTTACTCATCTTCTTTGTTTTCTTACTCATCTTTTCTGCGTAGTCTTCAGCTATGTTTGCACATTGGGCGGCAATTATACGAGGATTAGGATTTGTTGCTAACCATTTCTCAAATCGTTGGATTAATTCTTCTCTATCTTTACTCATCTTTGTTTTGTTTTAAATCACTATACCCGTAAGCCGTATAATTAGGCTTCAAGATTTTAACATCCTCACAAACTCCCAGTTTTGGCTTATTGTTTACTGGGTCAATAAGAAAATCAATAGAGTTTGTATACCTCTTGTTCATAGTATCGTGAACTGTCCACATTCCGTTGATTTGTGGACACGTTTTTGATAACACCATTATTGTATCGCCAAACTCAAATAACCCTCTGAAACCTTCTGCGTGAATACCTTGTCTGTACTCATCCCAAATTAAATCTCTGCTCAATGCACACCATCTTATCTCCTTGTTTTTTAATTTAACTGGGTCAATGACTGAGCCATCTGCTGTTGTGAAAGGATCATTGTCACATTGGCTTTCATTACAGTAGTACGTTGTCGCCCTGTCTAGTTGTATGAACGGTGACTGTTTAATCTTTACTGTGCTATAGTTTACGCCTATAGCAATCAGCATTATAATAATTGTTTTCATAATTTATTTGTTTTTATTAAGTTATAATTCTACCAACTTTCTTCTCCAGTTACGCAAACGTTAGTGCCTACATAAGCAGTCATCCAAAAGTCTGCTGAAAAACAGAATCTTTTAATATTTTTAGAACAGTCATTTTTTAGGTCTAACCAATAACAATCATCTGTTATTCCATCATTTGTTACTGCTCCACAGTTGCATT
>Ga0129324_10001713_pt1 | contig 13926 bp, 13 predicted proteins | sample CPBDNA_7_FD_96879 | JGI IMG/M metagenome (GOLD analysis project Ga0129324, IMG submission 96879) | Freshwater to marine salinity gradient microbial communities from Chesapeake Bay, USA - CPBay_Spr_15_0.2_DNA | ecosystem: Environmental > Aquatic > Marine > Coastal | place: USA: Chesapeake Bay... | reverse complement strand
TATACAACGTAATAATACTATACAACGTAATAATACTATACAACGTAATAATACTATACAACGTAATAATACTATACAACGTAATAATACTATACAACGTAATAATACTATACAACGTATTAACACCATACAATGTAATAATATATACAACAATACGGTACAATTTCGTGTGGATACACAATATAATCCAATATTACAACGTTTTGATACAATACAAGCAAATGTCATACATAACACTTGTGATGCTATTCAGAACACATATAAGTTTAATAGTCGGACTGAATCAAAGCGAGAACCAAATAACACCATTCAACATAATGACCTCGTAAAACAAAATCAACATGTCCAACAAAGTAAAGATGTCCAAAAAAACTCCCCCTGCGACACTTTACAATTGTATGATTTTTCTCAACAATTGATGAGAAAAAAATACCACAGTGTCAATTTTATGTCTTAATACCGTTACATAAATTATACATAGAAAAAGCCCACACTTTAAATATTAAAAACATTTCAGTAACCACTGCCTTATCCGATACCTTTTTACAAAAGTATACAAACTGCTCACTTAATAATACAAAAAAACAACTGACGTCGTTGTTTTCAAGCAATGACTATCGGTTTGCAAATGTTAAATTATATGTGAATTGTATATCGCAATGTCCATTTGAAGACACAAAGAATACACAGCATATTATTCGGGAAATCTTATATTATAATACACTACCTGGCATTAGTGAAATCTGTCTAGTAGATACTTTTGGAGGTCTCCGCTATAAATTTTTTGAACAAATTATAAATGGGGTTACAAAGCATATGGATATTCGCAAGATCAGCGTGCGTTTATGTAGGAAAAAAACAGCCAATCCGTATTTCAAACAGTATCAAGAACATAATATAGCAAAGATTATTCAGTTTTGTATTCAAAATAATATTTATCAATTTGATGTGATTAGTGATAATAATGATGATAATGATAATGATAATAATAATGACAATGACATCGTAGATGCTTATAAAATATTAAACCATAATAGATTGTATAATTATATTGAAGATGATGCGGACTTAGCAAGTTGTGCTTGAGGAGGAGGAGGAGGAGTTATGTTTGAAGTCTTCTCATTAAACTGTGCGCTAGGTTTGTGAAATGCGTACACTTTCTCTCTTAATTCTAGATAATATTTGTATTTTTCTGGGTCTAATTCACTTTCGTATATTTTACTGTTACCGGTGGCAATCACTTCCACTTTTTTCTTATCCACGCCAGAATCGGGCGTTTGTTGGATCATCGTATTATAAATCCGAATAGTTTTCCAACCGGCTAATATTTTTTCAAAAATAAAAATCACTTCTTCACCTGTAATACCGCGTTTGGTGCTACGCTTCTTTTCTCGGCGTTCCTTTTTCATCGTTAAAAAAGTTTGTTTATATTTATCATTAACATCACTCATAATAAATATAATAGGTGAATATTATTTATGTAATTATATAAGTAATATTATGTCTTCTTATAATTACTAATTAATTGTAAATAATGTTCATATTTTTCTGGAGAAACTTCTGATTTATAAAACGGGAGTTCTCCTTGATTAATATTACGTTTTATATTTTTTACGATATCAATTGATAAGTCATTTTTAATTTGTTGTTTCAATCGTAGTGCGTCCAAATGTTCCAAAATGGCCATGGGCTTCTCTTCCTTCACTAATTTCTCAATTACAATACACATTTCTTCTAAGTGAATTTTGCGTTTTTTTATATTTTGGGCTTCCTTACTTAGAGGAATTTTTTGATGTGGTTGTTTTTCTTCAGTGCGGCATAATATAATACCATTTTTAATACGAGTTACTGTGTGTCTCGGCAAAGTAAGTAACTCCTGTATTTCCATATTTTTTTTCCCCTCTTTGATAAGTGCCCGTACTTTGAGGATTATTTCATCACTTACGCCACCCCTCGCATCTCTAATAGATGTGGACATTTTTTTCTTGGTTTCAGCTGATTTTAACTTGCCAAAATTGTGATTACCAGCGCCTTGCATTTTTTCTGATTTGTCTTTGTAAACTTGTTTCAAGTGTATTTCTTTACATACTTTCTCTTTCATTTCTCTCAATCGCATCAATTCCAAATAGCCTTTTTTCTCGTCTTTATTACAGTTGACATCATTAAATTGTTCTATTTTATGTTTTTCTTCATTACATATTTTGTACATTTCCTTTTTGACTACAACATCACTGGACGTAATATAAGTTTCAAAAGCCACTGCTTGATTATACTTTATAATTAACCAATCTTTAACAAGTGCGATAAATTTAAGACAATCCTGTTTTTTGTAAATAGCAAATTTTGTTTTATTATCTATATGACCAAAACCTAAAAATTGTTTTATTCTTTCCAATATGACAGGATGATTTTTTTGCGATATACTAATACTGTATCCTTTAAGATCATTGTCTATATAAAAACAACCTTCTGCATCTAACAAACCTTGAATATATTCAATATTCATTCGTATTAAATTTGTTTCATCCATTTTTTTATATTTATTAATGTCACTACATTTTTTATATAGTACTTCTTTTTCCTGCACTACATTTGGTATATCTGCCAATTTATAAAATTCGTTTACACATTCTATTTGTGGCTGTTTTATAATAATACTAAAACGGATATAGTCTAATAGAAGTTTGTATTCATTGCTTCGGAGCAGTAAATTATATTGATTCCGTACATTATGTTTATGATAAAACTCACCGGTCTCGTCTAATATATCCACAACTTTATTATTTCTATTTGCAGAGGTGGTGATACTGCCACCAAAATGATACCGAATGACACGTAATACATTGGTTCGGCATTGAGTAATAGTTATACCTGATTGATAACCGTGCAATATCTTCCGGATAAATACACACCCATCTCCGTCTATCATCCCTGCAATATAGGCTGGGTGTGGTGGAGCATTCTTAAAGCGTTGTAATTGTTTCAGTGTGTCTAATTCAATTGATGAGTCCATCTGTGTATATTGTAACATATACAAGATTCTGTAAGTTGTTTCAATTTAATATATAATTCATATTATAAAATATATAATATGAAAATTTTATGTGTATAATTTTTAAAAAATATATAAAAATTTTGTGACGTTGACACGTCTCAATTACTATACGCTAAGCCACCCCGGCTTCACGTATAGTGACCTCAATTTTTCAATTGAAGCATGGACTATCCCTTAAGTTATCACTGGAAGTTGCTAACTCCCTCAAACCCACTCCATTATAGTCTCTGAACCTTTCCCATATGCTTGCTATAACGCACGTAGGGACTTGGCTGCAGATTGTCCAATCCTTTTCGTTATTACTATGCCCTAGGTCATTACCCCGGGTATTCTTTTTGTTTTCACAAGAAGAAGTAGTAGAAAAGGCTCTTAGGATGTTCCCGCAATTTAGAAATGTTGCCTCGTTCATTAGTCAGAACGAGACTAGCTGATTACATAATGCATTTACATAATTGTAAACACATATCTGCTTTACACTGTTTATCCAAGTTAGTAAGCAAATAACTAACTTGGCAGTCAACTGTTTGGCACAGGTAAATCGAATGCCGCTCATTACGCGTAACACGTTATAATTGGTCGCATACACGCGCACCTTGGCAGTGTTAGTGCCTTGGACGGTGGCGTTAGACAGAACCAGCTGAAGAGTGGCATTGTCAATACGCGAGAAGTTGCAAGAACCCGACGGCTGATGTTCTTCAGGGCGAAGAGCAAAAGAGTACACGTTGATACCAGTGTCGGGGTTGCGGGTGTGGTGCTGGTAGGGTTGGACCAGGTCAAAGTAGGTGCCTTCACGTTCCGAGAAGCGGTCCTGGCCGTTAAGCTGGAGCTTGGCGGTGACGACGGGGTTTTCACCCCAGCAGTGCATATCCAGGGAAGACTCGGCGAGCACAAAGGTGCCGGCATCAGAGACACCCGAGTTAACAGCGGGACCTTCGGTTTGGGGTCCGTTATTAATAGGACCGGACCAACCAGCACCGGTGTTGGCGGCTTGACCAAGACCGTTGTCAAACCCACCTTGACCAGCAGCACCGTGGCCGCCAGCACCGTTGTAGTTCCACCACGAGGCGGCGGTAACATCAACGGCACCAGGGTCATTGAAGAGACCCGAACCATCAATGTACGAACCAGTGGTTTCGGCAATGCTCTGGGCACCACCGAAGGCGTGGATTGCATTAGGGAGGGCATCAATACCGTCCGTGTAGTTGAAGGGCTGGGCACCGAGCGTCTTGTAGAGCATGGTGTTGCAGTTGAGGGACGCGCAATAGTCCACATTTCCATCGGGCTGAACAACCCAGATTAACTCCTTGCAGGGGTGATTGAGGTTCAACTTGATCTTGTTGGAGGACGAACCGACGGATTCATCACCGGTGAACTGGAGCTGTTCAATCAGGTATTCATGGGGGTTCTGGGCCATACGACGACGCTCATCCGTATCCAAGAAGACGTAGTCCACATAGAGGGAAGCAGCGACTAAAGACTGGTTGTAGGGAGTGACCGACTTGACAGAGTTCGTTTTACCCGGGACACAGTCCAAGGTGTTCACGGCCCACAAGCATTCATCAATAGGACGGATATCCAAGTTAATCTTGACTTCGTGGTATTGAAGAGCGATAAGAGGGAGCGCCAAACCAGGGTTGCGGCAGTACCAGAATTGGAAGGGGACATAGAGGGTGGTTTCCGGGAGAGCGTTACGGGGTTCGCAAACCTGGACGGGGGCACCCGAGGCACAAGGACCATCAACGTTAGCGAACGAAGGGTCGCAAATAAAGGTAAGCTGGGTGGTGTTACCAACCATCTTGTAATAACCACGTTGTTGTTCAGCCGACAAAGTCAGCTGATTCCAGATGTGCATCCAGTCACCATATTGGCGATCAATGCGTTGACCACCAATTTCAACTTCAACCTGGGAGATCATCTGCTCTCCAGGGAAGTCAAGCCAGCGGGCCCAAACACCCTGATCAGCGGGGGCCTTCATGTTTTGGTTAATTTCAGGTAACGTCACCTGTAAATAGGTGCGGTAAGCCAAATCACCGTTTCGGCTGATAGTACAGGTCACACGGCGACCAAAATCGGCTTGACCGTTAAAAGTCTGTTCAATAGACTCCATGGCAAAGTTCGTGTGGCGACGATACGTCACCTTCCAGAAGGTAATCTGAGGGTTACCAGTAAGGTAAACATCTTGAGCACCATAAGCGACGAGTTGCATTAAACCTCCTCCCATTGTTTATAATATCCCTAAAGAAAAAAATTTTGAGTTTTAATTTAATTAATTTAATTAATTAAATTAATATAATTTATATATAAATAAATTGATTATACATAAATAAATTGATTATACATAAATAAATTGATTATACATAAATAAATTGATTATACATAAATAAATACGACACTTATATATTTACTTTATTCCATTCATATTTGCTAAGATAAACTGCTCTAAATAGGAATCTAAATAAATCTCTTTTTCTCCTTCGTGTTTTTTATTAAAAATATACTTGTCATCTCTCTTAACAATTGACCAGCCAGAATCTAAAGCATTATATAAAAATTTCATTTTCTCCAAGGTAATATAATTTATATCGCGATTTTCATTGGAATCTATATATATATCCATTATCAATAGAGTAGAAAACATAAATGTATAACTAAACATAAATGTATAACTAAACATAAATGTATAACTAAACATAAATGTATAACTAAACATAAATGTATAACTATAAAAACAATTTGTATAAAAGTTAATATATATTAACAGAGAAAATATGTATAATTCACTAAACTTTGCTTAAATAAATATTATATCTTTTATATATATATGGCTGGAGTATTTAAAACAACAAAAAAAATGTTAACTAGTAACAATGAAGCTGTTACACTTGACTTGAAACATAAAGAAATGCTCAACAAATTTAGAACTGATGTTTCAGGCACAAAACCCGAATTAGAAAAAGAGAAGGAAAAACTATTATTGCGTCTAAAAACCATCAATTTATCAGTTGATGAAAGAATAGTTATTTGTGATGCGTTGAGTAACTTAAAATTGCAGTTAAAAAATATCAAAAAAGCTGAAAAAAACTATTTGCTAAATAATTCCCAGTATATATTTGAATACTTTGAGCATAAAAAAAATATTGCCGAATGTAAAAATACACCCACCATGTTGGAACATTTTTTTCAATCTAAAGAATCAGCTACTACAGATGATATAAAAGTCAAGGAAATATCTTATCTGGATAAATATTTGACTAATATAAATGAATCATCTCTAGATATTAATAATTATACTATTCAAACCGACATTTGTAAATTCTGCAGTAAAGGTGATTTAATTCCATTGGATCATGAAGGAATTTTAATTTGTAATAATTGTTTTAAACATACTAAATATCTAATTGAAAATGAGAAACCTTCCTACAAAGAACCTCCAAAAGAAGTGTGTTTCTATGCGTATAAAAGAATCAATCATTTTCGTGAAATCTTAGCTCAATTCCAAGCTAAAGAAACCACACAAATTCCTGATGGCATTATTGAAAAAATTATACAACAAGTAAAAAAAGAACGAATCAGTTTATCACAGCTTACCAATAAGCGAGCCAAAGACATTTTGAAAAAACTCGGTTATAATAAATATTATGAACATATACCTTTTATTAAAGACAAGTTAGGTATTAAACCACCTATTATGAGCGCTGAACTAGAAATTACCTTGTGTAATTTATTTATGGATATTCAAGCCCCTTATGCGAAATATTGCCCAGATTATCGTATTAACTTCCTAAATTATTATTATACAGTATACAAATTATGTGAACTTTTAGATCAGCAACAGTTTTTGCCTTATTTTCCAATGTTGAAAGATAGAGAAAAACGCATTGAACAAGACGTTATTTGGAAAAATATCTGCGATGAATTAGATTGGGAATTTATGCCGACTGTATAAATACGCCATTACATAAAAATATTACTCAAGGCATATTTTTATGTATGAAAATTTATATGTATTAAAATTTATATATATGTATATTTAAAACCTAGGGAAACCGACTAAGTTTGCACCAATACCGAACCCGGCACCAGAACGGGCACTCACACCCATACTAGGCACGTAAGTATCCAAAATACTGAAGGTTGCCGCGGCGGTTAAGGCAATTAACGCAATTTCGTCTAAATTAAGCGAACGCTTGGGTATGGCAAAAGCAGCGATAGCAACCATTAAACCTTCCACTAAATATTTGATAGCACGTTTAATTAATTCGCCAAAATCAATACCGAACTCCATATTATATTAAATATAAAGAAAAAAAAAGGAAAAAGATTAAACAAATATAATTACATATAGTCTTAAATTAACTTAAAATATAGTTATTTATTTAAATATAAAACAATATGACTTCGCTAAATACTTCTTTAACATCCAATAATAATTTTGAACAAAAAACACAATCTGATGGTTCAAATAATCCCAAATACGTAGATGTCTTAGAAGAAGACAAACCTATTGCTGGACAAAAATTCACATGTATTTCATTCATTTCTCCAGAAAAAATTATTAAGATGCGAGAAATGTATTCTTTTGAGCAATTTCTAAAGCAATGGGAATTAAGCAAATCACTTGAATGTTATACACATTTTCTCCATTTTCTTGCGTACAAATATTCGCTAAACTTTGAAGATTTAAACAAGGATTTTCAAGAATTTTGTAAAGATGAGAAAGACACACTGTGTACGAGCAAAGTAGAAGACGATTACAAGAATTTTGTTGACACACACGAAAATGAACTTGATGATAAATATAATACATTGCACAAGTTTCAGACCAGTGTCCGAGGGGTGAAGATTCGTGGTTGTTATCCCACCCAAGACGAAGCCGAATTACGTTGTAAACTGTTGCGAGAAGTAGACCCCAATCATGATGTCTACGTGGGGCCTGTCGGTTTGTGGCTTCCATTTCATCCCGAATCTTACAAGACAGGACGCGTGGAATATTTGGAAGAAGAACTAAATCAATTGATGCACGAGAAACGGAGTAATGAAAGTCACGCCAAGGTTGAATTTGACAAGCGTGTGCGTGATACCAAGGAGAAAGCGATGGAGGATAACAAGAAGAAAGCGGTGGAAAGTGGTAACGTGCTTACACAAACAATTAATGAAGACGGGCAGCTTGTCAGTGTGAAAGATATGAATACGACTGAATCCAAAATGGATAAAACAATGTGTATTGAGGAATTACGCCGGGAATTATTTGAAGGTGATAATATTGTCATTGATAAAACATCGGACCGGGGAGTCAGCGTTATTAATAATTTGAGAACTACGAGTATTGTTGAGTAAATTTATTTACAAATAAAATTGATTAATATATTATTTTAATGATAATATATTATATAATAAGTACATAATGACGCTAAACAGAACAGTATGCTCCCTAACGACGTGCACGAAGCGGGTAATGTTTATAGAAAAAACGACATGCGTATGTAGTAAGTGTCATATGCAATATTGTACATTGCATCGGTTAGCGGAGGCGCATGACTGTAACCATAATTTTAAAGATGACATTAACAAAGAAAAATTCATTAACGATAATAAATGTGTAGGAGAAAAAGTTGTTAAAATTTAATTACGCATTTGCTCCTGTATGAAGAAATAAAAAAAACATATACACAAAACACAACAACGACAGATTTTTTAACATTTTTTTACATTTTTTACACTTCATTCATTCATCATCGTCGTCGTCACTGTCCATATAGTTTGCAACTGAAATAGACCGAAACATCATATCTGGTGATGGCGAAGGACTACGTGTGAAATCGTGCTGTTTGTGAGTTGTTGTGCAACCGTACATACTCTCTGATTGAGGCGGCGGAGTTTCAAGACACTCCTTCGGCTTTGTAATTTGCTGGTTGGCAGCAAAATACTTTACATATTTAATAATGCGGCTGCGAATTTTGTTCATGGCGTCAATAACACGCTCTTTGGATGAGCCCCAAAATAGATACTGACCAAGCTCTGCGTGAAACCAGATAAAATCAATGCCGGTCTCACAAATAGTCTTCTTTAAGAAGAACCCCGCCTCACCATTCACCCTACCAATAACTGCAATATTTGCAGGCGCGTCAAATTGTCCATATACCATATTGGCTTTACCTGGCAAACTAAGCTGAATCTGTAACTGGTTAAACTGCTCTGGCACATTTTGTAAATTATTGGTAACACGGCGTATTTCGTCCAGCGCACTTGATGTTTCACGTAAATAATAAGGCTTGAATGGCACGCAAAATTCAGGATTGGCTAATTCAAAAATCATTCTTGAAACTTGAGTTGGTTTAATAATACTATACTTTACATAGGAAAAACATTTCAATTTTAAAATACACTTATGTCAACCGTGTCTTGTGGGTTACCACTTTGATTTACGCACATTAATTTTTGGGCCTTGTCCTCGTTTCTTCGCGCTATTTGGGTCATATGTCGCTTCTTCATCGTCAGAGTTGAAGTCTTTTGACAGGTCCCAAAATTCTTTAGACCCTAGTTTAAAATCAGCATGATGCTGGGCTTTATACCAAAAAACTTGATCGTGGAGTTTATTGGATTTGGCATTATTATTGATGACTAAACATTCAAAATTTTCCGTACATTGATCCATGACTTGCGCAAAAGATTCAAAGGTTGGAAACATCCCGGCGTAATTCTCCCAAATACGTTTTCGGTTGGCAATATAAGGCTCTCGCAAAATAAAAACGTAATCAATATTCGTCCTTAAATTCGGTGGGATACCTAAAGGATACTGCATTGTAATAATCAACATCACTTTCCAGTGACGTCCGTTCATGAAGAGCAATCGCATCATTTTATCTCTCGTCCAGGTGGCATCATACAAGCAATCATCAAGTATCACAAACGCCCGAGGGTCAATATTACATTTTTTATATTGGTCAATTTCTTTCTTCACTTGTTTCAATACAGTTTTTTGTCTTTTCAAAATGTTCTCAATAATCGCGGTATTATATTCATCGTGAATAAATAACTTGGGAACGTGGGAACTATAAAAGCCATTTCCTGCTTCTGTGCCTGATATAACTGTACCTATTGGGATATCTTGATGATAAAATAGTAAATCCCGCACGAGGTAACTTTTACCTGTATCACGTCTTCCAATTAATACAACCACAGGGCCTTTATTTTCATCAGGCCTAAAACTTATATGTTTCATATCAAATTTTTTTAATTCCAATGTCATTTATATTTAGGTTATTTTTATATTAAAATAACCTTGTTTAACCGCAAAATTTATATTATAAAAAAAACCCATACCCTTATATTACCTGTGCATATGTCATGTTTATTATGTTTTTATTTTTATTTTTATTTTCTCTCTCTCTCTCTAGCGTTCTTCTCTTTCTGAACCATCGTCATATAACTCTAATACGAGATGCTCATTCAGTTCGCCTATTTCAGTCTCGGGCAATATTTTAGTTATCACCCCGCGACACAATGGACATTTTTTCATGTGAGTTATTTGTCCACTATCTTCACACCAGCCTTCTTTAACTACTTCTAATTTAGAATAGCATGAAATACACAGTTGGTGATTGCAACTAGTACTAGTTTTCGTCATCTCAAAACACACAGAGCATTCAATAATTGACAGCTTAACGTTTTCAAACGTTTTGATGATATTGTAAAGATCGGTCATAAGATCTGGACGGTCTAAAACAGAATCATTATCTGACTTTGGGATTGATTGAATAAGTCCAATCATTTTATTGAATCTCAACGTGTTAATTTTTTTTAACAGCAACATAACGCCCTTCTCCAAAGTAAATTCCTCGTCAAAATCTCGCACAGTAAATTCCGCCATAGTGTATTCAATATTAGGCGCTAGATATACACGACACGCAATGTAACGTATAACCTGCACTTTGTCAACCACTTTACCTTCGTATGTAAACTTAACCTTCACCGGAATTCCATCTATTTCAGTGATGGGTATCACAATTGGGTTAAGGGATTCGTTGTGTTTGCAATTTGCTTTAATATAAGCGGCGATACGCACTACCTCCTCCGTAAGTTGTTGCAAGACAGACATAATTTATTTGTTTTGCGTAACTATTTGTTTGATACGATATTATAAAACTTAAAATTTCAAATCAATTTTAAAATAAAACAGCTAAACATATTTTTATCTATTTTATTTTTTAAATATATATATCCAATATATAGAATAATGAACTATGTTGTCTATACAAAAACAGGCAAAAGTCCGGCATTTGATGATATATTTAATTCTAATAAATTAAATATTAAACTAGAGAAAGATATTAAGAATGGGGTAGGATTTATTATTTTACATCCAGAAGAAGCTAATGAAACTGTTATTTCATTTGATTTATCAGCATTTAATAATGCAAAAGGAGGCAACCGATTCAAAAAGTTTTTTACCAAAAGTAAAAAATATATTAACAACACAAAAAATTATGTGAACAACACGCAAAATTTTGTGTACAATACAAAAAAATATGTGAATAAGACAAAAAAATATGTGAACAATGCACAAAAATTTCTAAACAATGCACAAAAATATGGTAAAAGTAAAAAATATAGCAAAAGTAAAAAATATGGCAAAAGTAAAAAATATAGCAAAAGTAAAAAATATGGCAAAAGTAAAAATGGGGGAAAAACCACAAAAAGAAATATCAAAAAATATAATTTAGTCGGAGGTATTAAAATAAACAAAACACAAATATTAATAATTGTCGCTTTTTTAATAAATTTTTTGTTTTTCCCTATTGTTTTACCAGGAGATAGTAATAAGGGCCCTAGAAGTAGTGATTGGAAAATTGCGGGTTTAACTCCTCAGCAAGAGCAAATCATAAACAATATTGAAATAGATGTTATTCCTGGTTCTTTGAGTATTGAAGAATTAAACATTCAAACTGTAGGAGTCCTAAGAGAGAGTGATCAAAAAAATATTGATATATTTAGTAAAACTATGAATAGTGATTTTAGTGATTTAATACGTGATAAACAAATTGCTATTGCTAATATCAATAATTCAGTCCGTTCCCCGAGCTATCAGTTAAGTAACTTAATGCCAAAATTAGCGTTCCCTGATGTAGGCATTACTAAATTTACGTATGCGCCTAATAGATTATACGGGATAACTTCTAATTGGATTTTAAGTAAAGAAACAGGTATGTTTAACATAGAACTTTATAATATCACTGATAGTAAAAATCTTGCAAATCTTCCAGAGAATAAAGAGCTATATACTCTTGTTAAAAACACAATGAACGAACAACTACAAAAAATGAATGGATTAGGTATGATACCGCCAGAGGCTTCAGAAGGATGGTTTGATTTATATTTAGGGCAATTCGCGCCGAAATCACAAGTATCAACATTTAATTCTCCATATCATTTTGATGGTCATTCAACCCTTATGGACACAAACTTAGGACTTAATAATCCAAGGTCTGATGACTTAGAACTAGATGCTTTACGAGAAAAAATACGATTTAGCCGGCCCTATGGGCGCAATGAATCTCTGACCCCTACAACATTTTTTGTATCTCCATTTTCATCAATCCAAACAATGACTTATGGTTCGCCATTTAATGAGGATAGGGCATCATTTAAAATGGTTGACAGTGACGGTGACAGTGGTATTGTAATGGAGGGGGAAGAAGGAGAAACAACCACTTATTTAGACCAAAGTAAGGGAATACAGCATGCTTCAATGCCTGGTAATACGGTGCCTTTTCCATTTTCTGCCGGAACTGTACGTTACTTAATGATTGGTAATATAATGCCAAAAATAGCATCAACACAAGAAGTTGGTCCAAATATTATTAAAAATAAAATTACGGCTATTGAGTATTAGAACATAGAATACATAACCATAACCTTCACACTTTTTGATACTTCAAACCATATAGTAAACTTGAGAGAGATAATGTACTAATTGAGTTTAAATATCATTATAATAAATATAAAACAGAATTAATGGAGTTCGGTTATAAAAAACACAGCAACGAGAAATTATTTAGTACTTTAGAAAAAACCAATTTAGGTATTAAACAGCTCCAAAATTACATACCGCTTTATGCCAAGTTTTTTGTTTTGAATGAAACCAATTGGAACACAATTAATCTGAATAATAAATTTTATTTAAACAATATTAACGGATGTGAAACTACAAATATTGTAAATGGGTCAATCAAACATGTAAGTGGCTCTCAAAAATTAAGCAAACAAGTATTTTTCAAATATAGCCCACTGTTGGATCCGATTAAATATATTATTGGCAAATATGATATAACAGAACCGACTTTATTACAATTACCCTCTTTTATTAACCCTGGCGCGGGACAAGAAAAAACGAGAGATATGAATAATTCGGCTTATGTAGATAGTTTTTGTTCATTTTTAATCAGTAATTTATTACATAATCATGGTTTCCTGAATGGGATTGATTTTTATGGGTCATTTCTCTCTATTAAAGAAAACTATCCGGTAAATATTTACGACGATATTGAATATATTGATGAATTTGAATTTTTCCATAAAAATAGAGATGTTTTATTTACCGTAGATGAAACCTATAAGGATATCGTCGGTAGTGACACGCGAAATTATAAAGCAAAATTAAAATTCGCAAATAATGACGAAGTACCTTTGCAATTATCGGATATCAGTGAATTACTAACTACAAATATGGATATTTTATCCAGTTTAGTGGAAGATACTAGTGTAAGTAATGTGGTGGTTATGCCTGACATGGTTTATGAATGCCGGCAATTAGATGATAATTTGCGCTCATTGAAACGTTCTTCTACGTCCTCTTCTACGTCCTCTTCTAC
>Ga0129324_10001712_pt1 | contig 13926 bp, 10 predicted proteins | sample CPBDNA_7_FD_96879 | JGI IMG/M metagenome (GOLD analysis project Ga0129324, IMG submission 96879) | Freshwater to marine salinity gradient microbial communities from Chesapeake Bay, USA - CPBay_Spr_15_0.2_DNA | ecosystem: Environmental > Aquatic > Marine > Coastal | place: USA: Chesapeake Bay... | reverse complement strand
TCTTCTAGAATGTCAAGAAGAGCCGAGGTTCGAGGAGAAGGAAACGTGAGGATTTCTCCATCATCTGTCTTTAAATGTCCTGAGAGTACTTGCTGCATACGCAAAAGCTGAGTGATCACAGCGGGAGCCGTGACTAATTCACCACCGTCAAGTAAAATCATAGCGTGACGCTTAATACTTTCGTACATTTCTAATTGTTCTTTACTCATGGCTACATATCGAGCCATGTATGTCTTGTCTGGCAGATCTAAACACTCTGACTTGAGCACTCGATACGAAAACTTATCTATCTTCTCTGTAAGTTCTTCCAAGTTTTGATATCCGATCACCTGTTCAAAAGAATGTGCCCCCATGTAGGACTTTCTAAGTATAGCATAGCGTCTTTGGAACGCATAATAGCTATCGTAACCCAAGATTCCCGGTTCGAGGAACTCGGCTTGAGCATAGATATCCAACGGAGACTTAGTAATAGGTGACCCTGTAAGTAATCTTCGATACTCAAAGAGTTGGGCAATCTTATGAAGAGCCTTGGTTCTTTTGGCTTTCGGATTCTTAATCGTTGTGCTTTCATCAATAGCGATCATGCCATGAGATCCTAGTGCTTTGCCTAACCAGTCCCCAGCTTGTCGGCCTTTGAGTGTAGAAAAAGCCTCGACATTCATAACAAAAAGAGTGAGACCAGGGTATTTTTCCTTGACGGATGCGAGTTCTGCACGTTGTTTTTTATTTGGACTCGATGTCCACCGAATTATTCTGTATGTCACATCATCCGACATATGTTCTTGTATTTCTTTCTCACACCAGTTACGATACACGCCCTTGGGAGCGATAATTAATGCAAAATTGACGAGGCCCTGGAGATGCATCATACCTAAGTTGTCGATAAGAACTTTTGACTTCCCGGTTCCCATCTCCATAAAGAAGGCAAACTTATTTTTGTTGCCGCATCTCTCCAATGCTGTATATTGATGATCATATGGTTTAGTTTTAAAGTTATAGTTGACAGTCATACGTTTCTCCATTTATAGTTGATTTTACGGAAGACACAATGGTGTGTCAACCCATTTTAACCTGAGAAGGAAAAACTCTAATGGAACTATTTGAAGACTTTTTTGATGAGGCCGATGCGTTGACGAAAGTCAGCACGGAAACCTCCAAAAATCTCAGCAACCTAGTCCGCCAACTGCGTAAAGTAGAAGACGAGATTGAGGACGCTGAGAATCATGTGAAATCATTGAAAGCTGAGAAACACAAGCTCTCAATAGATACAATCCCTGCATTGATGGATGAGATGGGCATGGAGCGACTGGATGTTGACGGTGTTACTGTCAATAGAAAGATGATTGTTCATGCATCTATACCACTTGCTCGAAGAGAAGAGGCGTACACCTGGTTACGAGAAAACGGGTGCGATGACATAATAAAGAATGTTATCTCTTGTTCTTTCGGTAAGGGGCAAGACAACCTAGCTGGGAATGCTATCGGTATGCTTCGGGAACAAGGTTTTGATCCCGAGCAGAAAACAAGTGTTCATCCAAGCACGTTAAAAGCTTTTGTGAAAGAGCGTGTAACAGATGGTAAACCAATTGACCTCGATATGTTCGGGGCTTTCATTGCTAATGCAGCAGAAATACGGAGGAAATAACTATGAGTGAAGTAGCAAAAAAGAAAGGCACCGAGCTGTCTACAGATCTAATGGCAGATATGTTTGCCGTTGCGGGACAAGGAGCCGCGTTTGATGTTGATGAACTAATAGTACCCAACATTAAGATCGCACAACAAATGTCACCAGAACTTAAAAAGTCTGACGCTAAGTTTATCGCAGGGCTAAGTGCGAGTGACATGTTTAATAGTTTAACCAGTGAAAAGTATGACGGAGAAAAAGGTATATCCTTTATTGCGTGTCATACCGACACGACATACGTTGAGTTCGGTCCCAAAGAAGGCGGAGGTGGATTCGTTGGCATCTTAGAAAAAGGTGACCCTCGTATTTCACAAACGACTCGGGACGGATCTACTGAGGTTTTACCTAACGGCAATGAACTTGTTGTTAATGACAACTTCTATGGTTTGATACTTTTGGAAGATGGTGGGTCAGAACCTGTCGTTATACCAATGGCATCTACTAAACGTAAGATTGCACGTCGATGGAAGTCAATGATCTCTTTGCAAAGGATTGAGCATAACGGTGTTAAAAAGCCTGCGCCAATTACGGCAACGATCTGGACTCTAAAAGTCGTGGATGAAACAAACAAACGTAATGAAACATATGGTAACTTTTCTGTGAGTAAGTCACGCCAACTTGGTAATGACGACAGAGCCTTGTTTCAAGAAGCTGAAGCCTTCAGATCCTCAGTTGTGAAGGGTGAAGTGAAAGCCGCCGAGGAGTCTCCTAGCTCTTCAGATGATGGGGACGACATCCCATTTTAAGTGGCACGGCGGCGATGCTCGGGGGGATGCATCGCCGCTTTTTTCTAGGAGAGACGAATGACAATTGAGAAAAGATTACTAGAAGTGTTCCGAGGTTCGAGTGTCGCGCATGGGCGGACGACAGTAGGAAGAACAGGGCGCAATGGTAAAGCAGAAGCAAAGAGTAAGGTTGTTCGGGAACCCTTGACCGAAGAAGCGGTACGACTTCATATTGAAGGTGCCCAGGGTATCGGCTCAATCCCCATTAATAGTGATAATATGTGCAGATTTGGTGCACTTGATATTGATACTTATGATCTCAATCACAAAGCGTTGAGTGACAAGTTAAAGAAATTAAAACTTCCATTGTTTCATTGCAGATCTAAATCTGGTGGAGCACATTTATTTTTATTCTTAAAGGATTGGGAACCCGCTGCTTTGGTAAGGGAATATCTAATGGAGATGTCCATAGCATTGGGGTTCTCTGGTTGCGAGATCTTTCCAAAGCAAGACAAGATCCTAGCTGAACGTGGAGACGTTGGTAACTTTATTAACATGCCTTACTTCAATTCAGATGAAACCATGAGGTATTGTTTTAATAAAAAGGCAGAGGCTCTAGAACTTGAGGAGTTTTTAAAAGCGGTAGACAAGGGTAGGGTGTCAGCCTCAGAACTTAATGAGATGACTCTGGGCGGTAAGCGAGAGCACTTTACAGACGGACCGTATTGTCTAGAGGTCATGACGAGCCAAGGTGCGATAACCGAGTACCGAAACATCTTTATGTTTGCAGTTGGTGTCTATTGCCGAATGAAGTGGCCTGATGATTGGAAGAACCATCATGAAGAATTAAATCGTATGTTGTGTAAACCTGCTCTCCAGGCAACGGAGATCATTAACATACAGAAGTCATTAGAAAAGAAAGAGTACTACTACCAGTGTGATGTGTGTCCCTTGAAGGATCATTGTGACAAGGATCTATGTAAGACCAGACCTTTTGGTGTGGGCACGGAGGCACCCGATGCAGCTCATATTGGTGGACTAACGATCTTACTCTCAGAACCAAGACTCTACTTTATGGATGTTGATGGCAGAAGGTTGCAACTCACAACGGAACAGTTGCAGAACCAGATGCTTTGGCAAAGGGCGTGTATGGAACAGATAGATCTTATGCCCCCGATTATGAAGCCACAGAAGTGGCAATCCACAATCAACCATTTGATGAACAACTCCACTAAACTAGCGGTGCCAGAGGAACTAACCTTGAGCGGACAGTTTAGAGATCACATAAAGAACTTCTGTACCAGTAGGATCCGAGCCATGTCTCCTGATGAGTTAGAGATGGGCAAACCGTGGACCGAGGACGGAGTAACAAAGTTCAAGATTGAGGGTCTTATGGACTACTTGAAAAACCGGGACTGGCGGCATTGGTCTAAAGCCCAGGTCCAAGAGGGAATAAAAGACTTAAACGGCGGCGGTGAATGTCACGGTCACCAGAACATTAACAAGCAAGGTAAACGAACCACGATCAGAGTGTGGTACGTTCCTGCATTTGACTACGAAGAACCTAAAAAGGAGAACGATAATGACGACATCCCATTCTGATAAATTGCTACGAGTTGGGGAACTCAGCGATTGGTTAGGCGTTTCCAGATCCACAATATACAAGTGGGTTAAAGAGGAAATGTTTCCTGCACCTATAATCTTAGGGCATGATGACGGCACAAGGAGTGCTAGTCGATGGAAGACTGCTGAAGTTGAGGAGTGGTTGAATGACCGTCCTCGAGGCGTTCAGCATGAGCTCCAATAGTCTTTTAATCTTTGGTCCACCGGGATGTGGTAAAACCCATACCCTGATTGAGAGTGTCAAAGAAGCTTTAACCAATGGAACGCCACCTGATCGGATTGCGTTTGTGTCCTTCACAAAGAAGGCGATTGCCGAGGCAACAGAACGTGCGTGTTCAGCGTTTGGTTTGACGAAAGAAGATCTGCCATACTTTAGAACATTACACTCATTAGCCTTTCGAGGACTCGGATTACAGAACAAAGACATGATGGAGGGTGCAGATTGGAAGATCCTGGGAGAACAATTAGGTGTGATCTTTGAGGGATCCGAAACAGTTTCTCCTGATGATGGTGCGATTCTTCCGATGGCGGTTGGAAATGGTGACAAATTTATCCAATTAATGACAAGAGCACGATACCGAAGAATAGATTTCCATAAGGAGTTCAATGAGAACGCTGACTATTCTATGCCATATGACATGATGACTAAGATCTGGGACGTGTTACAAAAGTATAAGGAAGAACTTTTTAAGTTTGACTTTGTAGATTTAATTGAACGCTACATTAAGGAAGTTGAAGCACCAAGCTTAGATCTTTTAATCGTAGATGAAGCGCAAGACTTAACACCGTTACAATGGGAGATGGTGGATAAGTTAGCGTCGAATGCGAAGAAGGTTTTGTATGCAGGGGACGATGACCAGGCAATACACAGATGGACAGGAGTTGATGTTAATTTATTCTTGGCGGCGGGCGAGGATCAACAGGTCCTATCACAGAGTTACAGGTTGCCAGTGTCGGTGCATTCGTTGTCTCAAAGCATTGTCAAGAGAATATCTCGAAGACAAGACAAATACTTTTCTCCAACGGAACAAGAAGGTTCTGTTAACTTTCACATGGACTTAGAGAACTTAGATCTAACGTCAGGTTCATGGACGCTTATGACACGCACAAACTCAATGGCAAGGGAGTGGGCGGAACATGTTAGATCAATGGGCTTACTGTATTCTATACGAGGACGAAGTAGTATCAAGCAAAGTGTTGCAGAAGTTATTACAACGTGGAGAAATTTACAAAAAGGAGAAAAGATTTCTGTTGCATCCGCTTTTAAATTGTACGAAAGTGTTCCCAAGATGGGAGACTTTCAAGTAGTAGAACGAGGTTCTAAGAAGCTGTTAGAAGCGGCTGATCCCGAAAGTTTTCTGTCTTACGAAGATCTTCTATCATATGGAATGAAAGCGTCCAAGGACCGAGATGCAATGAACGTGGCTCGATTAGGCACGCACGAAAAACTTTATATTCAAACCATTGAGAGACGAGGCGAAAACATACTGGATGAGCCTAGAATTAAACTGTCAACCTTTCATGCAATGAAGGGAGGAGAGGACGATAATTGTGTGGTTTCTTTATCTTCCACAAAAGCATGTGTTGAGAACAATTACCCAGACGACGAGCACCGTGCATTTTATGTTGGCGTTACGAGAGCCAAGGAGAATTTGCACATAATAGAATCAAATAAAAAATACAGGTATATGGTATGAAAAGAGAAGAGTTACTTAATAAAGCAGAATCCTTAGTCAATGGTGCGAGAGCCAAGCATTATGGAGATGCATACGAAAATCATGAGCGGATAGCTAAGTTGTGGTCTGTGGTGTTAGGGGTGGACATCACTGTTCCCCAAGTATATCTTTGCCTAAACCAACTGAAGGTATCCAGACTTATTCAAACCCCTGATCACGAAGACTCCTGGGTGGATATAGCTGGATATGCAGCTTTAGGTGGAGAGAAATGGAACGAGTGAGGAGATATAACAATGGATATACCAACAATTTATGCGACTAAAGAAACTATTAACGGCACCGACCTTTTCACTTTTGATTGTACGAAGTGTGGGAAGAAGCACACGCATGGGTTTTCAGAAGGACATCGTGTGGAGCATTGTAGTTTTGATGCCAAGGATCGATGGGAAGATGGTTACTTTTTAAAAGAAAGATGGAATGAATGATCCTATTATATCTTGGTGGAGTGCGGGCGTGACGAGTGCGGTTGCTACTAAACTTGCCATAGATAAGTATGGATCTGATGCCGTCCGACCTATGTACTTTCAAATAGATAGTGCTCATCCTGACAACGACAGATTTAAAAGTCAATGCGAAGAATGGTACGGTAAAGAAATAGAAGTTCACAGATCGCATAAACATAACGATCAGTTTGAAGTTATCATCAAGGATAAATATGTTAATGGGCCAGGTGGTGCTCGATGTACTTTGGTTCTCAAAAAAAGAGTTCGTCAAAGGATAGAGAAAGAAGTAGATTACTCAGGTCAGATCTTTGGGTTTGAGTATAGCAAAAAAGAAATCAATCGAGCCATTCGATTTAAAGAACAGTATCCTGATGCCAAACCTTTATTCCCTTTGATTGAGAACAAGGTCAATAAAAAGGAGTGTCTTTTTTATTTAGAGCAACAAGGAATTAAACGACCAACGATGTACACTCTTGGATACAACAACAATAATTGCATTGGTTGTGTGAAGGGCGGCATGGGATATTGGAATAAAATACGGACAGATTTTCCAGATCATTTTGAAAAAATGGCACAGGCAGAAAGACAAGTGGGTAATTCATGTATAAGAGGGATCTTTTTGGATGAACTTGACCCAGAGGCAGGAAGAAGACAGAAGATTGTGACCCCAGATTGTGGTAATTTTTGTGACATTGAATTTACAGAGATCATGCATCCTAGAGTTGAGTCGATTTACGAACAACCAGAACAATTATCTTTTATGTTTGAGGATTAAGAATGATACAGCAAGACCTATTCCAACCTATTGAAGCGGACTGGAATATCCCAACCGAGTACCCTGATCTTACAAAACATAAACAAATAGCCGTGGATCTTGAGACATGTGATCCGAACCTTATGACATTGGGACCTGGATGGTCGCGAAAGGATGGGTTTATTGTTGGCATTGCTGTAGCCGCAGGAGATTACCAGGGATACTTCCCTATTCGTCATGAGAATGGTCACAATCTAGACCCAAAGATGACAATGAAATGGTTCAAGAAGCAGATGGCAACGCCCGATATAGATAAGATTATGCACAATGCCACCTACGATGCAGGATGGCTCCGTGCAGAGGGGGTAGAACTACAGGGTAGGATCATTGATACGATGATCGCAGCACCTCTGGTGGACGAGAACAGGTTCTCCTTCAGCCTAAATAATCTAGGTCGTGATTATCTGGGTGAGAGGAAGAACGAAACCCTACTTAGAGCCGCCGCTAAAGAATGGGGAATTGATCCCAAAGGAGAGATGTGGAGACTCCCACCAAAGTATGTTGGATCATATGCCGAACAGGATGCAGCTTTAACGCTGAGACTTTACGAGAGATTAAACATAGAGATTGTAAAGCAAGAACTCTCACATATCTTTGATCTTGAAACGTCTCTTATTCCTTTAATGGTTGACATGAGAGAAAAGGGTGTGCGCGTAGATTTAGACAAGGCTGACCGTGTTCGTAAGGATCTTAGGTCCAAGGTGCGAGGTTATAAAACCGAGATCAAGCGTAAGACTGGCATAGAGATAGAACCCTGGGCGAGTGCTTCTGTGGCTACAGTGTTTGATGAACTAGGTTTAGAATATCCTAAGACGGAAGCGGGTAGCCCATCCTTTACAAAACATTTCTTGAATGCTCACCCAAATGATGTGGCTCAGATGATTGTGAAACTACGAGAGTTTGACAAGGCGGATAGTACATTCATTGACAGTATCATGCGCCATGAACACAAGGGACGGATACACACAGAATTTCATCAACTTAGATCGGACGATGGGGGTACTGTTACAGGGCGATTTTCGTCTAGCAACCCGAACCTTCAGCAGTTTCCTGCGAGGGATCCAGATATTAAGAAAGCAATCCGTGGATTGTTTATACCAGAAGAAGGTGAGAAGTGGGGAAGCTTTGACTACTCGAGCCAAGAACCGAGGCTCTTGGTGCACTTTGCATCCTCCGTTCCTGACAGATTCAAGCATAATGTTGTTGATACAATCGTAGACGAGTACAATAGTGGAGACGTTGATCTGCATCAGATGGTAGCAGACCTCGCCGGGATCTCTAGGAAAGAAGCGAAGGTCGTGAATTTAGGCATCATGTATGGAATGGGTGTCGGAAAACTAAGCAATCAGTTGGATATCACCAAGGAAGAAGCCAAAGAACTTCTTAACTCACATCAATCAAGTGTTCCTTTTGTGAAACAATTAGCAACGATGGCGAGTCAAAGAGCCGAGGAGCACGGACAAATCAGAACGATCCTTGGTCGTAAGTGTCGGTTCCATCTATGGGAGCCTCGAACCTTTGGATACAATAAACCTTTGCCTCTTGAAGAAGCTAAGAAGCAATACGGTAATGTCGGCGCGTTAAAACGTGCATTTACATATAAGGCACTAAACAAGCTCATACAGGGCTCTGCGGCGGATCAGACTAAGAAGGCTATGGCAGACTGTTATGCCCAAGGATTCAAGCCCCTATTGACTGTGCATGACGAACTGTGTTTTTCTATAGAGAATCAGGAACAAGCAGATCAGATCGTAGAGATCATGGAAACAGGGTTACCTTTGAATGTCCCCTCTAAGGTAGATGCAGAGCTCGGGGATAATTGGGGTGAAGTGGGTTAAGCTCTTCCTAGTCGGTTTGCTATGTCCATATTCCTAAAGCCAATCAAATCTGGAGATACGGGAACCGAAGAAGCTTGAGACACTTGAAGGTTGGGTTGTCTTGTAGGAGCGAGGTTCAAGGAACTGTCATCGACAGGATCACCGAATAGTATATTAGAAGTAGGTTGCGTTTCATCGACAGGATCACCGAATAGTATATTAGAAGTAGGTTGCGTATCTACTTCTTCTGTCGGTCCTAATTGTTGACCGATAAGTTGGCCATAAAGAGTAGAAAGATCACCCATCGGAAGACTATCAATCGTTCTTCTTTGTCCTTGTTGGACTTCTCTTCGTACCTTTTTAAGTAAACTCGTTGTTGCTCTCAGTGGCATAAACCTACCTTGCATCACACTATTAACTTCTCTTTTAGTTAAACCCGCGTCTTTAACTAAACTTTGTCTAATTTTCGCGTCATCAAGACCCAAGGTTCTTGCGGCATTTACCTTTGCAAATAATTGAGACTGTGCTCGTTTTATCTTTTCATTTGCTTCAATGTACGAAGAAAGCACGTCTTCATTCGTAACATCATTTCGTTGAGCATTTCTACTCCATATTCTACCTATATCTTTTTTAGATCCTGCATATTCTGAACCGCTATATCTAAAATCTTTAGCTAAGTTTATTTCCATCTCGCGGAAACCTGTGAGAATACTAGCGAGTTCTTCATCAACACCAAAGTTTTCACCATATGTACCAGCCTCACCTTCAATGGCTTTTAACAATCTGCCTTTCTCAATGTCGCCATATTTTTCTTTGTAAAACATTTCAATTGCACCAGGTGTAAATCCACCTAGAACATGATTAATACTTTTCTTAACTTTATCTAGTGGGAAATCTTCTTCAATTACAATGTCACGACCGTTTTTAGTTCGACCGCCCCTTAATGTTAAATCTACTATTCTTTCAGAAACCAAAGACTCTCCTGCAAACGGTTCAATAAAGTTTAGAACAGAAGCTTGAACCGCAGATCCTATTTTAGCGGCCTCACTATCCGTAACCAGTCCCTTCTCAGAGTATGCTTGCATTGCGGCTTGAATTGGATTTAACAACACATCATATGGAAGCATGTACGATAGATCCACATACTTCACGTCACCTGTTTCTTTATTATACGCGATTGGCATCAAGGATTTTCCTTTGTGGAAATCTGCGGAGAACTGATCCATCGCTGCCATTTTCTCATCATCAAAGTCTAGCATCGCCTGTGCTGCTTTAGTCACACCTATTTTAGTAAATATTGCGGAAGTAGCAAAACTACTTAATCGTTGAGCACCTATTGCTCTGATTTGTTTTTCTAATTGTCTAGCGTTAGCCGCACCTATTCTATTAACTAACTCAGGGGTTGCTTTAAAACTTAATTCCTTTAGTCCTCGATTGGTAATGTTGCTACTTGTTCGCACCATTTCCGCTGGAAAGGCCATAAAGTTACCAACAATAGGGATCTTTCGTATGCTTTTAACTATCTCTGGAACTCTAGAATAGGTCGGCATTGTTTCTTTTACGATGTCTGTGGAAATTAAATCTAAAGGATCTATGTCTCCAGAAAATTCTTTTGTACGACTTATGATAGTTCCCAACTCACTAACAACTTCTGGTGGTAGGTCGTCTGGATCCAGACCTGCTTTTCTAAATGCAGCACCGTATCTGGCCTTTTCTCCAGAATACGCCACTGTTTTCCAAAAATTATCTACTCCAGCATATGTTCCTTGTAGTGCTTTAAATCCTGTGTTGACTCCTGGTAGGAATCGAGACTCTATTAATTTTTTACTTCCTTGACGAACAGCGTTAGCACCTTTTAAATCTGCTCCCTCTTTAAGAAGATTTCGATACTCATTAACTACATAGTTCTGATCAATAACCCCCGCTCTTTGAAGCATGTCCATTTGTTTTGCAAATTCTGGATCAGCTAAATCTTCTATTTTACCAATGGTTAATCTTGCAGAGTCATACGCATTCATACCCCTACCAAACAATCCATTCGCTCCTAACATAAAAGAACCAGAGTAGAAGTTTCTGAGTTGAGAGATAGGATTAAGAACTGTTTTAGAAACCTGAGACAAACCTTTGGCTTGAAGAGATATAGCCCATGCTTCTTGCATTAAGTTTTGGTCTTTAAAAACAGTAGTCAAAGATTTATAAACTTCAGCGGGAACGTATTTGCCAGTCATCTTACCAAATCGTCCACCAAATTCTATTTCTCCTGGTGTCTTATCTTGAGGGACTTTTATCTTTCCTTCTTTTACTTGTTTATTAAATTCTTTTGTACCTAACCTTTTGCGTTCGTCAGCTACAAATCTTTTTTGTGCTTCATAAGCGTCCAACGCATCATCACCCAACCGAACATATTGAGCTTCTACTAAATCTGTTTTTTGCAAGTCGGTTAAATTATCTCCGTTTATAACTAAGGGTCTTCCGCCTCCGTTTATAGCGGCTAAACCTTCTCTGAAATCAAGTGCTGGGTTTTCTCGTAACAGTTGTTTATATAATTTGTCCGCCGATGCTGTCTCTGCCATGTCTGCTACAGTTCTAAAATAAAGTTCTTTGGGATCTGTAATCTCTCCCATAGCCTCCCTAAGTTTATCCGAACCATCCACATATTTATTTCTAGCCTTAAACATTCCGTCTGCAATATTAAACAAACTTGTTTCTCCGCCTTTTTGATTACCAAAAAGTTTAGCGGCACCTCCAGCAAGAACCCCTGCGCGTTTAGCTGCTTCCGCTGAGAGTTCTCCCGTTCCTGTTTTTAAATTCTCATTTACTATCTGTTCTGCTTTTTTTCTTATTGCAGCGGCATCGTATGAGGCGTACTTCTCAGAGTCTATCGTCCGTAAAATAGTTTCTACTTCATCAACGGCTTCTTTATACAACTTAGTATTTGTACCTGGTGATTTAAATTGATCAGGCCGCAGATGAACCTCAAACAATCTTCGGACGTAGTTCCCTTTGTTCTGAGCAAACTCGTTTAATAAAGCTTGTTTTTCTTTCGGCGTTAATACGGTTGAACCTTCAATCTCTTTTGCTAAAATATCTGTTAGGCCGTCTACTTGATCCCTCATAGCTTGTCCTGCTTTTACAACGTCATCTCCATAACGTGTCAAAGCGTCAGCATCACCGTGTAAAAACTTGTTTAAATCGTTGTATGCTCCCTCCATAGCATCTTTAGTTTTTTTACGCTTACCAAAAAACCCCATTTGTTTTTGCACGACCTTACGAGAAGCGGTATCGAAAGCATTAAATCTTCTACCAGCTTCTTTAGTCGTTTGTTCAATAACATTAGTTGTACCTTGTACACCTTCATATACGGGGAGAGGCGTGTTACCCGATGCTGTAAACCATTCTCTAAGTCTGCTTCCTGTCAGTCTGTTATCAGCAAGAGTAGAACCTATTGTGTCAAAACCTCTTGATATAACCCCTGCGACTGGAGCAACCCCTGGTACTTGTGCCGCTGTTCTGACTACAGCACCCGCAACTGGAGCGGCTAATTCAAATGCGCCTCCCAACGCAACACCTTCCCCAGCAAAACGTAATTTGTTTTTTAATCTTCTAATCGCCTCTTCTCGTCCTGTTAAAGTTTGATCTTTGTCTGTCTTTAAAAAATCTGGAAGAGCATCAAAACTATCTGATATGGTTACGCCAGTTGAAGGAGATACAAAAGCATCTACCACCCCAGTAGTAAGAGCAGTTGACGTTGCCATTTTTGCTCTATTACCTAACGCAAGTTTGCCCGGTTTAGATGCCCCAAACTTCTCTGCGCTCTTCATAAACTTACTTGTTGATGGTATTAATTTAGCACCTTTAGCTGCAGCGTTGGCTCTACCCATCCATCCAACAACAGGTATAAACACAGAACCATAGTTAACTAATCCCTCTGCCACTTTACCTGCTGCACTTTCGGGAGTTAAACCTAAAGTTTCTTTTGTATTTTCAAAGAAATCAGTTGTGCCTTTACTGACGTTGGTTCCCAGAACTAAATCAGAACCCGCTGCACCGAGTTCCGTGACACCTTGTACGATATCTACAAGTCCTGCACCCATGCCTTGTCCGATGTCGGCTATTCCCTCACCTACATCTACGGCTCTATCAATATATTTACCAACAAAAGATTTATCTTCTTCAATAACGGAAGTGTCGTCTGAAACAGGTTCACCAAATAGCTCTACCATAATATTCCCCTATTCCAGCGGTTTCTTTCTTTTTTGTCCATTTTGAATAAATTCTTCGCCTGGTTTAAGAGCATCATATTCTTCTCTAGTTGTAATGGTTTGTAATTTCGCAGTCCCCGGCGTCTTAGACACATCAACAGTAGCACCTCTACCCGCTTCTATATCTGCTTTAGCAGATATAGAACCTGGAGCTGCATCCATAGCCGCTCTCCTCGCCGTAGCTATTATTTCTTCATCTGTATAGGGTGGTGTTTGAAAATTATCCCTTGCTCGTTGGTTTGCATCTTGCATTGAATTTACAAAACTTTGAAAAGTAGTTCCATAAATTATTTCTTGACGAGACTTTTGTTCCCCTGTTCCCCTTGCTTTTGCAACAGCTAAATTAGATGCCGCTAACTCAGACGCGGCTTTCTCACTAAACATTTGGTTCAAGGCAAGTGTTGACATGGCATCGGTTCGTTCTTGTTCTTTTGCAATATCTGCTTTCTCGGTCTTAGCACCTGCTATCATACCAGCGGCTATATTCTGCACAGCTCTTGGACTTTTACCCGCCGCTATTGTAAATCCAATCAACTGTTTGTTTAAACCTTTTATCGTATTAGCACTTGCTTTTTTCCCAAACACATCTTCTATTAGGTCTTTGTATTGAGCAGTGCGTTCCTTATCTGTCCCTTGTAGTCCTTTATTAACAAGATCAGCGGCGGCATCTGCTTTAGCGTCTTCGGATAAATTTTTATTTTTTAACAACAATTCTGCGTCAGCTAATTTTTGACGTGTTTCAGCAAGAAGCTCTGCTTGACGTGCGTCTACTTCTTTAGTCCTATTAGCATCGTTATCTGTTGCACCGTCATTTGTTGCACT
>Ga0129324_10001709_pt1 | contig 13943 bp, 16 predicted proteins | sample CPBDNA_7_FD_96879 | JGI IMG/M metagenome (GOLD analysis project Ga0129324, IMG submission 96879) | Freshwater to marine salinity gradient microbial communities from Chesapeake Bay, USA - CPBay_Spr_15_0.2_DNA | ecosystem: Environmental > Aquatic > Marine > Coastal | place: USA: Chesapeake Bay... | reverse complement strand
CAAAGATTTAGATGTGCTGGATTATTGGGGCATGTTTGACAGTGTTAGCATTGGTGCAAGTTTAGATGCAAGTGGTGCCAGAGCAGAACTAATGCGCAAAGGCAGCGACTGGGCTAAGACAACTGCCAACAGAGAACGCATGCTAGAGAAATGTCCAGATGTAGACTTTTACATTAGTCCTACAGTAAGTTTAATGAATGTATTGCATGTGCCAGACTTTCACAGAGACTGGATAGAACGTGGACTGTTAAAGCCACAAGACTTAAATGTAAATGTATTACAAAGTCCAGATTGGTATCGTGTTGACTGTTTGCCGGAATACATGAAGCAGGATGTGACTGCAAAACTAGAAGAGCACATTGCTTGGTTATCACCTCAGGATCATTTGCAACGTGCAACAAATGGCTTTCGTAGTACTATTAGTTTTATGAACAGTCAAGACAATACACAGCATCTTAAAAAGTTTAATCAAGTAACAGCACAACTAGATAGTGTAAGAACAGAAAACTTTTATGAAGTATTTCCAGAACTAGCGAGTTTACAAGTCTATGCCTAAATGTATATTACCATGGATTAGCATTGAAACAACACCGATGGGAACAACACGCCCTTGTTGTTTGTACACAGATGAAATACCCAACGTTGATCTAAAAACATCAACACTCGAAGATGCATTTAATAGCAAAACTATGCGCGACTTGCGCCGTAGTTTTAGACGTGGTGAAAAACCTGATGGATGCCGTAACTGCTGGCGTGAAGAAGATGCTGGTAAAAAATCAAAACGTGAATATATGCTAGAAAAGTTTAAGCATCTCGATGTTGAATACAAAGACAACAATGGTGAAGAACTTGTATTTTTAGATCTTAAACTAGGAAACATTTGTAATCTAAAATGTCGTATTTGTGGCAGTTGGAGTAGTAGTAAATGGGCGCAAGAAGAACTAGATTATGTTAATGATTCCACGGATCATATTGCTCGCAAATGGCTTCGTGATGGGCAATGGCCTAGAAAGTCGCCAGGCTTTTGGGAACAGTTAGATGAAATATTACCGCAAGTAAAGTACTTTGAATTTACCGGTGGTGAGCCCTGGATGATTAAACAGCATTTTGATCTACTACAACGTGCAGTCGATAGAGGACTTGCACAGGATATTGACGTACACTATAATACAAATACTACACAGTTTCCAAAAGATCCAACTATATGGCGGCATTATAAACATGTACAGATTGCATTTAGTGTAGACAATACCGAAGAGCGTTTTGAATATGAACGTTATGGTGCTAAATGGAAGACTGCTAATACAAATATTAATAAGGTGCATGCCCTCAGAGAAGATGGATATCCTATTACCACACAGTTATGCTGTACCTGGAACGTTCAAAATATCTATTACTTGGATGAAATATTAACATGGGCTGACACTATGGATTTTGACAGCATACATTTTAATTTAATGCACGATCCCTGGGAGTTTAGTTTAAGTCGTATTCCGCAAGGTGCTCGCAGTCCTGTTATGCTATACTTACAAAAACAACAGATTAAACACAGCAAATATAAAGATGATATCGTTGCACTAAAACAAATGGTAGTAAATGCAAGTATGGGTGAAGAAACGCCCGAAGATGGCACTGCACTGCACAAAAAACTTCGTCAAACTGATTTGTATCGCAATCAAAACTTTGCCGTTAGCCATAGTAAAATAGCAGAGATTATAAAATATGAAATCTAAACCTACTGTATTAGTAAGTGAAAATAAAACAGTTTTTCAAGCCTGGTTCTTGGAAGAAATATGGCAGCAGTATCTTAACGTTGAGATTATTGATTTAAGCAAAAACTATGACGAGCGTAGTACAGTTGTTGTTAGTGATTGGGTAGATTTTAAAGACAAAAAAAATACCGAGGAACTTATAATAGCAAACAAAGGTATTAGACATATAATAGATCACTGTTGGGATAGTTGGATCAATAATTTAGATAATAGTGCAGACTTTACACTGCGTCCACGTGATTTTATAAGGATTAACGAAAGTATATGGTATAAACATCTGGGATATGACAAACTAGAATTAGCAAGCAATACTAATAGAGACTTTTTACTTTTAATGAATGGAGTGTCTCCAGAGCGTACAAAATTATATAATAGATTAACTCCTGTATTATCAGATAATATTTACAGTTATGTTGGGAACGGTATACCATTACAAAATGCACAAGATCAAGAATTTAACAACACAACCTGGAGCAGATATATTGATCCAAGTTGGTATACAAGTACACGATTTAGCGTTGTAGTTGAAAGTACTGCTCCGGTCATTAACATCCTCCTCGCTACCGACGATATAAACGTAAGTGAAAAAACTCTCAAACCTTGTGCGTTTAAACATCCAAGTATCGTCTGGGGACAAGCAGGCACACTAGCATGGCAAAAGCGTCAAGGATTTGAAACATTTGATCATTGCATTGATGAAAGTTATGATACCATTGATGATGAAGATATAAGACTTGAAAAAGTAGTAGAACAAATTAATATATGTATTGCGGATAAAACGATTTTTACTGACGAACTAACAAAACAAAAACTAGAACACAATTACAATCATTTCTATAACGAAGAAATAGTTATGAAATTGTTTAAAGAACAAATGGTAGATCCTTTGTTGGAGTTTATAGAATCATGATTGCAGTAATCGGACGTGGTCTAGTAGCTCAACAAGTTATTGATGTAGTGAATCCTGACACGGTGTTTACTAGCAGTAATATACTTGAATTAAGTAACACTGCATGGGATACTATATACTGTGCAGCACCTAGTGGCAATAGAATATGGGCACAGCAAAACCCTACATTAGATAAATCCAGCGTGTGGCAAATCATTAATGAATGTGCGGTTACAAAGTTCCAGCGTTTTGTATTGTTTAGCACAGGCGATACACAAGTAAAACCAGACAGTACTTACGGACACAACAGATTGCAGTTAGAAAACTGGGTTAAAACATTACCCGACAGTAGCATAATTCGTTTGCCCAGTTTAATACACACTACAATAACAAAAAATATGCTGTATGATATAAAGCACAACTGCTGGTTAGATAAAATAAATCCCAATAATCAATTGCAGTGGTTTGATTTAAGTATGTTAAAAGATTGGATTACAACCAATGAACGTGAAGTTAATGTGTGCAGTGAGCCTATACTAGCGCAGGATATTCTGGCAGAATTTGCGCCTGCAGTAACAGAACAATTAGACTACACACGCAAGGGTGATGTATATGATTTGCAACCATATAGTTACACTCGCGAAGAAATATTTGCAAGTATCAGAGATTATCTAAAATGATTTATGTATGTGGCGATAGTTTTGCAGCAAGTGATCCCGAAAGCGCAATTACACCCTGGCATGAACAGTTAGAGTGTGTAAATTTATCACGAGTCTGTGCAACTAATCTACAAATAAGCCAACAAGTAGATCATGCAATAGAGCATGCAAGTTTTATTATTGCGTTGTTTACTACTTGTGTGCGTTTTGAACATGGCGCAGACAGTTATACACTGCATAATTTAACTACAAGCAATCTAAATAAAATACAACAGCACCTAGTTACAGAGCATGCAAAACATTTCTTTGATTTAGACTTGGAAATATATAGAAATAAGTGTATAATAGAAAGTGTGTTGCAACGTTTAACAGACAGTAGTATACCTTTCTTGTTTGATCAAGGTGGATTTGAACACACAAAGTTTGGTGTGACCGCACAATACTTTGAAAAATACAACAAACATCGTAGCAAATATAACCTATGGGATCATGGAGATAGCAAGTTGCACAGACCTTATTTCCATATAACAGATCAACTTATACACAATAGAGTAGCAGAATATTATCGTGAACAAACCTGAAAACCTATGCATGGCGCCATGGACGCACACTTACCTCAGCCCACAAACTGAAAGACGGTTGTGCTGCGCTAGTCGTGAGCCTGCGCAGAGCTTTACACAATACATTGACACTGCAGAAGGCACTAACGAATACACTCCGCAAACATTAGATGAGTATTGGAATGGCGAGAACATTCGTCGTATACGAACACAGATGTTAAACAATGAAGTACCGCCTGAATGTGAAGTGTGCGATAAGAAGTTGCTTAACCAAGACGTATATAGAGATTATTTTACACATTTATTTAAACATAAATGGCAAGATGTCGTTCCTAGTACAGACGCAGATGGTTATACAACTATGAAACCTATTAGTTGGGATTATCGGTTTAGCAACTTGTGTAACTATAAATGTCGTATGTGCGGACCTATGCTTAGTAGCAGTTGGGAAACAGAAGCTCGCAAGCAAGGCAAAGTAGAACCCTGGATGGAAAAGCCTGTGAAAAAGGCTATTGAAACTTTCCAGAAAGATCAAGTAGAAGCAGAGTTTGCACAAGCAGTTGAAGAACACCGTGTAGAAGAAATATACTGGGTAGGCGGCGAACCACTTATGTACGAACAGCACTGGCGTTATATGCAACGCATCATTGAACTAGGAGATGGACCTAAACTGTATGCACGTTATAATACAAACCTAAGTCGTATTGAATATAAGGGTATTCATTTATATGATGATATACTAGCAAACATTCGTGACTGGCAAATATGTGCAAGTTTAGATGGTACTGGTGCAGTGGGTGAATATATACGCACAGGGTTAAACTATAGTGAATGGTTAACTTATTTTGCTATGGGTGCAAAGTTCGCTGGCGGTGATCGCAGAAAAATGCGCATCGACTTTACACTTACACTGCCCGGGCTATTTGAAATAGTAAACATATGTCGTCTGGCTAGAGATTTAAAAGTAGATATACTTGCTAAAGTTACATTTGCGTTTACGCCAGACATTGCAATGAGTCCATTATTTCTTCCCAAGAATATATTACACGATTATGTAAATGAATTGTTATTGACTGATTATGTAGATAATCGTACAATAAGAGAAATGCTTAAAAGCCTATTGACTCGTCCTACATTTGAGGAAGAGTTTCCAGATGAATATGCTAAAGCAAGAATTAAAGGCAAGTGGCGCATGCAAGCAATGGATAATTTACGCGGCGGCATGAAGTTTAGAGACACACTAGGAACAATACAAGCAAGAAAGTTTTGGGATGAAATCTGTTAAAGTAGTACTACGCAATTATCAAACTGGAGAAACAACAGATTATAATATTGTTCCTGCAGATAATCAAATGGCACAAGACTGGATAGTAGCACTTAAAGAAGATGTGCTGCAAAAAAGTTTGCACTTAGAAAAAAATTTTTGCTTTCATGGATTTCCTTATACACAGCGTACATTAGAATATTTGTGTAGCGAACTTAATCGGCACATAAAGACGATTAACTTGAGTGAAATAAACTATACAATTGAAGAATGGTTTGCTCCGGATGTTGTAAGATTTGACGAAACATATCCAATTGGTAGAGAAAGTTTAGGTAATTTAGGGCTTACGCTTAAACATGATGTTATGAACAAATTACATAATCATTTTGAGGTTCTGCAAGGAACAGTAGAGCATCCGAGCGAGTTCGCTACACAGATGACAACAGAGACAACTTATGCAGTAAGACAGTTAAACAACATTTGTCACGAAATAGAAAGTTTATGTTTAAGTCAACGTAAACTTGCGCAAGATCCATACTGGGTACGTCCAAGTCAGATTACAACATTCCTTCGTGCACCTAGACATTTACTAACAGATGAACATCGTGAAGGCTTTTTAGAAAACAGTTATGATAGAATACTAGGCGGAGTATATATGCACTGGTGTCAGATTGGTAAGACACTTATGGAAGTATACAGAGATGAAGGTGCACCTGAACTAACAGATACAGTATGTGAAGCGATTACACACTTGCAGTATTATAGCGGTGAGTTTGATGTTGAGTGGGGCAATGATGTTATGTATGACATGCGTAGTCCATGGCACTGTGCAGAAATAGATGGATTTGAAAGTTGGTTAAAACAAAATAATTTTGATCCGTATAATCCTAAGTTAAGTTTAGGTTATTTGAAACTGGGCGAAGTTGACTTGCTAAATAGTTTTGGAACAACTAATGCCCAGGATATCTGGAAACAAATGGGCGATTACTTAGACATTTACAAAATAGAATGTGGAACCGCTAGTGCTACCTATGATTATCATTGGAGCGATGCAGACCACGAACAAAGACAACTCGAGAGTCTACGATGAAAATATTAATATGCGGATTACCTGGCAGTGGCAAAAGCACATTGGCAGAACCTTTTGCAGAACTAATCGGCGCAGTATGGATCAATGCTGATGCTGTTCGCGAGAGATACAATGACTGGGACTTCTCACCTGAAGGAAGAATTAGACAAGCACAGCGTATGAAACACCTAAGTGATGGTGTTGTTATGGCAGGTAAGATTGCTGTAGCAGATTTTGTGTGTCCAACTGAAGCAGCCCGTGCAGAGTTTGATGCTGATTACACAGTATGGATGGACACTATTGAAGAAGGACGCTTTGAGGACACTAATAAGATGTTTGAGAAGCCTGTAGATGTTAACTATCATGTTAATGGATGGTTCAATGACACACACGCACAACTGGTAAAAGTTGTAACAAACTATATGCTTGCCCAGCAAGGCAAGCCAACGGAGAGACTGTAATGGCTTTTGATTGGCAAAAACCCACAACACAAATGCTAGGCAGATGGCAACCATGGCATGATGGACACACAGAATTGTTTAAACGAGCTCTTGCTGAAACAGGGCAAGTTGTTATTATGGTGCGTGATGTAGGCGGCATTGTAGGAGAAGATGCAGGCGGTGGTAGAACTGCAGCGCAACAAGACAATCCATTTGTATATGAAGATGTCTGGCGCGGTATCAGAGACGGACTACAAGCAGCAGGTTATGAGTATAGTGATCAGTATATTGTAATGCGTGTACCAAACATTGTAGACATTAGTTATGGTAGAGGTGTTGGCTATACATTTACTGAACATGACTTGGGCAAAGCAGTACATGATATCAGTGCAACAAAGATTCGTGCTGAAATGAGAGAGCAAGGAAAACTATAATGGGATTTATTAAACGCATTATTAATAAAATTAAGTTGGAAATTAAATACCGCAAGCGTTTAAAAGAACTGCGTAAACGAGATCCGTTTATCTACAAATAGCATGTTAAACTGGAATAGTGATAAAGTTATAATTGTTTATTACCCATCAGGTGCCGGCGGTAATTTTTTACATAATGCACTTGCGTTAAGTAAAAATGCGGTTCCTCAGAATAGTAGTTTCGGAGGATTAACACATGAAGAAAAAATTAAACGAATATTAGAAAGCGCAAACGAGTTTGATTTTCAGACTGGTGTTATAGAAATGTTTGGATTTTACATTTATTCTATACCAAACTACAAATTAAAAACACTGGAGTTCGGTAAGGAATTCACTAGTATTACTTTTAGTAATAAGTACTGGTTTATCAATGCACATACTGATTTACATTTAGAAAAATGTAAATACTTGTTTCCCAACTGTAGGATCATTAGTTTTTATAACTACGAAGATTTTTGCAAATCAAGAGGTTATAACCATAAAGATGAAATATATTACTACAATGAATATACCAAATATGCTGGTGATGACTGGGAAGATGTAGAATTTAGTGCAATGCCTGAATTTCAGCAACAAGAAATTGAGACAAGATTTACGGAGTTATTGTTGATATGTAAAAACAAAGAAAAACTTTTAAAAGATATACCCGGAGATTTTTTCTTTGATACAAGTTGTTATTTTAAACAAGAATCTACTATAAATGCAGTTAAAAAACTTTATACAGAGTTAAAGTTAGATGATTTTGATGAAAAATTAGTAATACAACTTTACATTAAATGGCAGGAAAGATTAAACAATGTTCAGTAAAAAATGTAAACAGCATTTAACAGATGCAGATATGACAGCATGGCAACATTTCTGTCATGCAATGGGTATTGCATTTAAATTACAACGAGCAACAATAGCAGTGGTTGTGCATGCATTTGTTCCTCGTTGGTTCACAACATATGCAAGTGACTGTATTAAAAAGATGGCTAAATGCTTGTAACGGTTATTGAAGTAGAACACTATACGGATAGATTGTTTCGTATACGCACAGAACGACCGCGAAGTTTTCGTTTTACAGCAGGCGAGTTTACGATGATTGGACTGCCTGACACGAACATCACCAGGGCATATAGTTTCACCTCTGGCCCTGGTGATGACTACCTAGAGTTTTACAGTATTAAAGTCGAAGATGGTCCTCTTACCAGCGAGTTACAGCATATCCAAGTTGGCGACAGTTTAGAAGTCAGTGAACGCACAACTGGTACACTAACACTTGCTAACATTGAACTAGGTGGCGATTTATGGTTACTTGCAACTGGTACAGGCATTGCGCCATTTATTAGTATATTGCGTGATCCCAGCACATATGATTGTTTTGAAAATATACATGTTGCTTGGAGTGTGCGTACCAAACAAGAACTAGTCAGTTACAGTGACTTTTTAAATGAAATGCCCATTAACTTTACGCCTATTGTTACACAGGACAAGTCTTGGGCAGGACTTAATAAACGCATTACAGTTAAGTTGGGTGCTGGCATGTTACTACCAGAACTTGATCCCTGCAAGCACAAAGTAATGATCTGTGGAAGTTTAGACTTTAATAACAGCGTAAAAGAAATGTTAGTTGCTTGGGGATGGGAAGAAGGCAGTAAACGCAGTGCAGGATCATTTGTACAAGAGAAAGCATTTGTTGAAAAATGAGTACACTTTATACATATGGTTGTAGTTTTACAAACTATCAATGGGATACCTGGGCAGATCATATGGGAAAAAACTACAACAAGTTTATAAACTATGGACAAACAGGTGCTGGCAACCAATATATATTGCATAAACTCGCAGAAAGTCATGCCAAGAATGAAATTCAATCAACTGATACTGTGGCAATTATGTGGAGTGGTGTAACAAGATATGATCACTGGAGTAAAGGAAAATGGCAATCCGGCGGTAATATGTACAATAACAATTATTTTAAAAAAGAATTTCTTGAGTATGTTGACCCTGTTGGATTTTTTATTAGAGATTGTAGTTTTATTCATGCAGCAAAAACAATATTAGACAGTATAGGTTGTAGATATATCTTTTTTTCAATGATGCCTTTGGATGGTCATTTCTCTGAACGTACAAGACTTAGTTATTTAGATAAACTATCAAATTCAATTACTGTTTCAAAATATAAAAATTTATATAAAACAACATTAGAATCTATATTACCCAGTGCATATGAAGTTTTGTGGAATTATGATTGGACTAGTAGAACTTCGGAATTAAATGAATCAGGACAATCATATGAAGTTTATGCTGGAGAAGATTGGCCCACATTAAGCAAACTCACTTCTGGTGAAATATTGGAATCTGATATTCCTCCAGAAATAGTGCAAGACATGTGTGATAGTTTTAACGCAAAAGACTTTTTTCATTTGATTAAAGAAAAACTTTATGTACATAGAGACCTTCATCCAACACCTGAAATGCATCTAGAATATTTAGATGCTGTATTACCGGACTGGAAAACATGGCATTAGAAAAAGAAACATTCACAGTTGATGAACCCTGCACACTAAGTTGTCCAGACAAATCTCATCCACTATTCACAGTAAAAATAAGTGTAGACAAACCTGTTGCAGTATGTTATTATTGTAGTAAGGTATGGGTATTAAACAATGGCAATTCTAGGACTTAGCGCAGGGTTTCACGACGCTGGCGCAACACTAATCAGTAATCAAGGCAAAGTATTATTTGCCGGACATGCAGAGCGTTATAGCGGCATTAAAAATGATGCTAACTTAAATGATGCACTTATTGAAGATGCATGTAGATATGGTGAGCCTCATCATATAGCGTGGTATGAAAACCACTGGCTCAAACGCACACGACAGTTATACAGTGGCGAATGGCGTAAAGCACTGGACTTTAGCACAACACCCCAACGCATTGCAAAACGTCATCGCCTTTGGGCACCTATTACAAGTTATGGACATCACCAGTGTCATGCTGCAGCAGGATTTCAAACCAGTCCTTTTGATCGTGCAAAAGTCGTAGTAGTAGATGCTATCGGTGAGTGGGATACCATAAGTGTTTGGGATGCTTGGTATGAACCGCAGCGACTAGGCAAAGGCATTGCCCGTTATAAAAAGATCTGGAGTCAGAAGTATCCTCACAGTATTGGACTTTACTACAGTGCAGTAACAAAGTATGTTGGCTTAAAGCCTATGGAAGATGAATATATTTTAATGGGCATGGCAGCATATGGCAAAAGTTATTTGAGTGCATATGAAGAAAATCTAAAACTAGTTGACGATGATAAAGCAATAACATTCAAAGACAATTTGCACACAGGCATTGACGAGGATCATTTTGCAGGCACAGGATTAACGGAATATGATGTTGCAGCAGGTGCACAAAAAGTCACCGAACAACTGCTACGCAATATATTTGAAAAGCATTGTGCCAGACAAGACAATGTAGTGTTCATGGGTGGTGTTGCACTTAACTGTGTAGCAAACAGTATGCTCAGTGGATATTGTCGCAACTTGTGGATTATGCCTAACCCAGGTGACTGTGGAAGTAGTTTGGGTGCTGCAGCACTAATGTATGGCAAACGGTTACAGTGGAATGGACCTTACCTAGGACATGACATGGGCGGTGAGTATCCTGTTGATCTAGTTATTGGAGAACTAATGACTAAAAAGATTGTGGGTGTAGCAACAGGTCGTGCGGAGTTTGGACCAAGAGCGTTGGGTACTCGCAGTTTACTTGCTGATCCACGTGGGGAAGATATTAAAGATCGGGTGAATGAAATAAAGCGTAGACAAAAGTTTCGTCCGTTTGCTCCAATGGTATTAGAAGAACATGCTGAAGACGTTTTTAACATGCATGGCGGCACTAATCCATATATGCAAGGCGTGTATACAGTAAAACAACCTGAACTTTATCCTGCTATTTGTCATGCTGATGGAACTGCCCGTGTACAAACTGTAGGTAAGAATGATCACCCAGGTGTAAGAGCGTTGCTTGAGAAGTGGTATTTTATGACAGGCTGCCCACTGCTATTAAACACAAGTTTGAACATCAAAGGTGAGCCTATGGTAAACAATCGTGCAGACGCAGACAGATTTGAACAGCGTTACGGAGTGAAAGTGTGCAGTTAGAAGAACTAGTTATTGCTGCACTGCGCAAAGTATATGATCCAGAAATAAGCATCAATGTTTATGATCTTGGATTAATATATAACCTTGACATTAAAGGCGATCATGTACATGTGCAGCATACACTAACAAGTATGATGTGTCCTTTTGCAGATCAAATCTGCCAAGACATCACTGATGCTGTAAAAGGTGTTGATGGTGTTGCGACCATGGAGCGTGAACTTGTTTGGGATCCGCCTTTTGGGCCTGATATGATTCCTGAGGAAACAAAGTTTGCATTAGGCTGGGATTAATGTTTGATATTTACTGTATGCAAATGGGCGGCCGCACACAACTACCTGCACACGCTCAATATACAAGATACAATAATACGCACCTGGCAACTATTAAACGCATAGTTGAAAAAGCTCGTACAGAATATGTATGGGTGGTAAGTGACTTGTGTGATTATACAGATTTTGATTTTACTTGGCAACCTGTGCCCTGGGAAGCAGACCAAATACATTGTTGGGCAAGCGGAGATTGTCAGTTCGGTGATACTTTCCTAGTACCTGTAGCAGCGTTTAAGCGTCAAGCAGAGGGCCTTAAGGTGTTGGGGTGGTATGAACACATTAACTGGCACAGTGATGGTGTGCCTCGCACTACATTAGGCAACATGTATGATTGGGTAAAGCGTACCGAGTGTAACATACACTATGATCCTAATTTATGGGAAAAACGTGATTTACACGCCTTTACTGCAAGCGGTAGCGTACTACTAGTGCCGCGTGACTGTAAACAGCATTTTCGGACACAGTACTATGACTACCCATACATATTGCGTCATAATGACTATAATATACAGGATAAGGCACTAGATGTAGTGTATGTTTCCAATGGCGAAAAAAACGCCGATTTAAACTGGGATCGACTGCAAAAACTGTGTCCGCGAGCTAAGAGAATTGATGGTGTAAATGGCAGAGCCGAAGCATACAAAGCCTGCGCAGAAATATCAGAAACAGATTGGTTTATTAATGTGTTTGCAAAATGTTGGGTACATGATGACTTTGATTTCGATTGGCAGCCTGATTATATGCAGAATGACAAGCACTATATCTTCGATTCATACAACCCTGTAACAGAACTAACCTATGGACACATGGGCATTATTGCTTACAATAAGCAGTTAGTATTAGACTGTAACGAGTGGGGGCTAGACTTTACACTCAGTATGCCACACACCAGTGTACCTGTTGTGGGCAGCACTGCAGACTATGCAACAACTCCATATGAAACTTGGCGCACTGCATTTCGTGAATGTATAAAATTAGATCAGCAAAAAGACGTTGAAAGTCAGTATAGACTTAAACAATGGTACACTGTTGGCAACGGTGAAATGGGGATATGGAGCAAGCGTGGTGCAGAAGATGCGCTAGAATTTGTTGGTATGGGCGGAGACTTGCAACTAAGTTTTGAGTGGACTTGGCTCAAAGAACATTTTGATATGCTCTACAACCTTTGACGCTTCTCTATCAGTAGTATAACTATCACAGGGTATAGCCAAAAAACGTTCGCAGTTAGCTTTTGCTTGTGGTAGGTTTGCTAATGGAGCAGCGTATACGTCTTTGCACTGTATACCTTTTAGTGTTAGATGTGTTTTTAAACAACTTTTTTTATCAGTTGCAATTGCAAATTTACTTACCATACCTGTTGAATCTGTAATGCAATCAACATAATCCTCAAGTTCTTCGATATACTGTTCTGCAAGTTCTTGCCTGCGTTTAGTCCAACTATCAAAATATTTTAGTTTAACCAGTAATTCTGCACAGTCACGTTCGCTCATTATGCTATGCCCGCCTGTATGGATATCCACTTGTCCATGTCTGCGCAATTGTTTCACGTTATATATTAGTTCTTCATTGTTGCTTACTACTGCACCGCCGTTGCCAAAGTTTGGTAAACTCTTTGTGGGATCAAAACTATAACTGGCAAACTCACCTTTTAGCGGCAGTCCAAAGTGTTGAGCACCATCTTCATAAACTGTAACGTCTTTGGGTAGCACACTATCATTGCCAAACAATCCAACCCATACTACACTGTCTGTTGTTACACTATCAAACTCTACACAACCGTTTGTTCTAACATCAGCAAATACTATATCCATATCTGCACGGCGGCAACTGTTTTTAGTTGCTACAAAAGTTTGTGCTGGAAGTGTTGTTGAGGTTTTGCCAGTGGCACGAAGTCCATACATAAGTGCATCGCTGCCGCTGCCTACTACACTACAATACTGTGCATTTGCACGAAGTGCTAGTTGTTCTTCTAACTGAGTTGTATACTTGCCAAGCATTACTTGACCACTTATTAATACACTGTCCTGTGCTTGGTAGAGTAAATCAAACAAGTCACTGTACATGCGATCAAGATTTGTTAAGCGTATCATCTAATCCTCTACTTAAATCAAATTGTGGATTGTATTCTAGTTCTTCGTTTGCTTTTGTGATATCCAGTGCACCACGTTGCGGATAGTTAGCAGGCTTTGGTTCAGTAATATAGTTAGGTTCTACACCCATTTTTTCATACAAAACGTCAGTCATAGTCTGCAATGTATGTGATTCTCCGCGGGTAATGTTATATGTTTCACCCTGTGGCTTTAGATCAACTACACGCTCTAGACCGTGTACAATGTCATCTACATATGT
>Ga0129324_10001708_pt1 | contig 13946 bp, 10 predicted proteins | sample CPBDNA_7_FD_96879 | JGI IMG/M metagenome (GOLD analysis project Ga0129324, IMG submission 96879) | Freshwater to marine salinity gradient microbial communities from Chesapeake Bay, USA - CPBay_Spr_15_0.2_DNA | ecosystem: Environmental > Aquatic > Marine > Coastal | place: USA: Chesapeake Bay... | reverse complement strand
GTCTAACGATGATGTAAAAACATATGTGGGTAAATATACCAAATCATGTAAAAATTGTGACATACTGGGTGTATGGTCTGGCGGTATGTATACACAAGCTAAACTTTTTTATGATTTTTTAGAAAAAATTACACCAAATACAAAACAAATATGCGCACAGGCCCTGGAACCGTATTATTTTATGGAAAACGACAAATACGCTATCAATAATGTATTTAAAGGTAAAAGAGTTCTAATTATATCATCACATAAAGATACAACTGTACATCAATTGAAAAACCACATGAATATTCATAAAAAACCAATATTTGATGTTACAACAGAATTTCATGTATATAAACCACCGCAACAAAATGGCGGAAATTATGATGGTCGTTCATGGACCGAACATTTGGAAGATATGCAAAGTGATCTAGAGGCTATAAAAAATGACTTCGATTTCGACGTTGCATTGGTGAGTTGTGGAGGGTTTGGGATGATCATTTGTGATTATATACATAGCAAATTGGATAAAAGTGTGATATACGTCGGAGGAGCATTACAGTTGTACTTTGGTATACTAGGAAACAGATGGCGAAATAATTCCAACATCATCCCTATGATAAACGACAATTGGACTAATGTTGTAGAATCAGATAAACCGCCCGTATTGAAGGATAAATTGTGCGAAAACCAGTGTTATTGGTGATATCTCTTCAATTATATATATTTCCCACTATTTTATAATATATTATAATTTATAACATATTATCTCGATATAATCCTGTAAAATGTGTATTTATCGACATTCATTTTTATTTAATATGATAATTATAAAAAATTGTTTAACTTGTGATGGGATACTTTGAATTAAAATAAAAGTATTGTATTTATTGTAACAATTTGAATAAATATAAGTGTCAGACATAATAATTAAAATAATATGATATAAATAAACATATATTTTATTTATATATAATACATACACATATGTTTGAGGATATTATTAATAAACAAACAACTCCTGAAAATATTAGAATATATAAGCAAGAATGTAATAACAATCATTTAGCTTCCGATTGTATGAAAATTGTCATAAAAGATAATAAAATATTAGAAAGTTTATCTACCAATTCAACTTGGAAACAAAGATATATTGGATATAATCGTATGATAGAAAATTGCTTGAAAGAAAATAAAATAAAAGACTGTACTATAAAAATAGCATTAGGTGACCAACCAAAGAAGGGATATTTTAATTTTTGTAGAAAAACAAATGAAACTGGGTATTTTTTGATTCCTAATTTTAAATTTGTAATAGATAATATTGTAAATACTCAATACAACGATTACAAAAATAATTCATTACAATGGAATGATATAACTAAATATATATATTCAAATGATACAACTAAATTCCAAGATAAAATGAGAAAAATGATGTTCGTTGGTGGCATTCAGCATACACAAAGACAAAAGTATTTTGAACTATTATATAATAATCCAAATACTATATACGATGGTTATCTTTGGATACAAGGTCATCATAAATTAGCAAATATAGGTAAAAGTGGAAAAGATTTTATTCATTTTAAAACTTATTTTAATTATAAATATACGATTTATATTGATGGTTCGTCAAATTCAGATAGATTTCGATTATTATTATTACTTAATAGTGTGCCATTTTACTGTAAATCTCCTTATGAAGAATTTTATACTTATTTATTAAAACCAAATGTAAATTATATACAGTTTTCAGATGTAAGCGAACTATCAAATATATTCACACGTTGTGAACAAGATAGTGATTTGTGTAATGAAATAATTAATAATAATAAATTATTTATTGAAAATACATTAACCACCGCCAATATTTATAGATATATAGCTGATCTTTTGAATAAGCTAAACTAAATAATAAATAAAAATAAATTTTTATATGTTATATATATTGTAAATTACGATGAGGCAGTTCCTTATTATTTATTACATAACCGGAATCTCAACCTGAACCATAAATTATAGAACAAATTGTAAATTATAAAGTGATAAATTTTATAAAAAATATTATTTTATATGATTATATAAATAAATGGTTAAATATTTAATAGTTGGATGTGGATTATCTGGTGTTGTTGTTGGTGAAAGAATAGCAAATGAACTAGGTCATGAAGTCACTATTATTGAAAAAAGAGATCACATAGGTGGAAATTGTTATGATTACATAGATAAAGAAACAGGTATATTAATAAACAAATATGGAGCACACTTATTTCATACAAACAACGAAAGAGTTTGGAATTATATTAATAAATTTGATAAATGGGATAGATGGGAACATAAGGTATTATCTTATACAGATGATAAATTTGTATCTATTCCGGTAAATATTACTACTATTAATGAACTATGTAGAGAGAATTTAGAAAATGAAGATGATGTAAAAGAATGGTTACAAAACGCGCAAGTAAAATATGATAACATTCAAAACAGTGAAGAAATAGCCAAATCACGCATTGGAACAGAACTATATGAAAAATTGATTAAAGATTATACATTTAAACAGTGGAATAAATACCCCAATGAACTTGATAAATCTGTTTTAGAGAGAATACCGATTCGACCTAATTTTGACACACGTTATTTTAACGATAAATTTCAAGCTTTACCGCATAAAGGATATACTCATTTTTTTGAAAACGTTTTAAAAAATGATCTTATTACTGTGAAGTTAAATACAGATTATTTTGAATATATCAAAGAAAATAATTATCATGTTATTGTGTTTACTGGTCCAATTGATTCATATTTTCCTAATTTAGATAAACTAGAATATAGAAGTATTGATTTTCATATTGAAAGAATTAAAAATATGAACTACTATCAACCTAATTCTGTAGTAAATTATCCCAGTAAAGATGTGCCATTTACACGTATTGTTGAATATAAACATTTTTTGAATCAAAAATCAAAGGATACTATTATTGTAAGTGAAACAACAAATGATATAGGAGAACCATATTATCCTGTACCAAATAAAAAGAATCTAGATTTATATGAAAAATATAAAAAATTAGCTGAAGAAGAAGAAAAACGAAATATTTTTTTTATTGGAAGACTAGCAAATTATAAATATTTTAACATGGATCAAGCAATATTAAATAGTCTAGAATTTTTCGATAATGTAATTCAGAAAAATCACGGACAGTAAACGTTCTCCTTGTCAGCGCATATTATTACATCCTCATCATCAGTGTCCATTATTACATGATGATAAATATATTCTATATTAGATTTGATATTGAATATATTTAACTATAAATAATTATAATATTAAATCATTAATTTCTAATAAATGTAATATTTAATTGATCATTTTTTAGCATAGTATATCCTTCTTTTGTAATCATACGTTCAATCAACTTTCTTGTTGTATTTGTTGGATCTTTATTTTTTAATAATAAATCAAATTCAATCAATACATAAGTTGGGTATATTCCGTCATCAAACATTTTATTTACTGTATCTATCTCTGCGCCTTCTATATCCAATTTCAATAAATCTATATGTGAATGGCATTGTTGAATCATTATATTTTTAATGCTATCTACTGGTACTATATCATATTTTTGTCCAAATATATTTTCTACCAATGATTGAGAAACATAATTTTCATTATTTTGTTTATAAAATTTTAATTCATCCTTTTGGCTCCATAACCCAACTTTAATATATGTTATTTTATCAAAATTCGGTTTTAAACATTGTATACAAGAGTAATAGTCATTTTGAATACTACCAGTAAATAAATGTTTGCTGTCATAATATTTTTTAGCTTCATCAAAATGTTTTACCGCTTTAATTGTTGGGTCGATTAGTAAAATATTACAATTATATTTACATTGAAGTGCTAAATCAAATGACATGTCTTCACCGACACCTGCAGAATAAATTACACTATTTTCATTTAATTTCATAAATGAAGGAACATACCAACCACCATAATCTGTACCTATCTTTACTAATTGTTTAGGTAATTTGTTTTTTAATTCTTCTGTCATAAATCGTTTAGCACCTCCTTGAAAATGAATATTAAATATCATGATAGATTTATTATTTATTTCATCGTATATATTACATTGATCATTATTGAATGATATATCTATAATATTATTTTTTAATCTATATTGTTGTTTATATTCATAACCTTCTCCATTATTTATATTATTTATAAATACTATACCATTATTTGGTTCCAATAGATTTTCAACGTCTATTATTTTTTCATGGGCAAGAATATAATAAAGCGTCATATCACATATCCCTCCATTAATATATTTTCCGTTTAATGTATCTGTATGAAATTTTATTTTATCTTCAATTAAATTATATTTGCTTTTATTGATATATAAATCATTATATAATTCTATGAATTTATCACAAAAATCTTGATTTAACAATCCTACATGAATGCTATTAGACATTCGATATGTATGATAGTTTTTACATAGACAATATGCTATTTTCTTTTTAAAAGAATAGTTATTTATATCATATAATAAAATATTATCACTATCAATATGAAAAATATGATTTATGTTAAATTCTTCCATAAAAAACTTTAATATAAAAACACGTTCAAAACATATCCATTCAAAATTTTCATTATTTGATGAATAATTTATGAATGAGTCTCTCGATTTTGTAATTATAGATATATTTCTATACTTATTTATATCAACAAACGTCACATTTTTTAATTGACCCATATGTTTGACAGCATCATCACCTATTAAGTAAATTTTATTATTAATACCTGTTATTTCTAAATTGACTTTCAAATATTCTTTATACCCCACATGAATAATTACTATTGGTATCATAAATATAATATATAAATTTTATTTATGTTATTTATTTAAACTTTATTTATGTTATTTATTTAAACTTTATTTATACAGAATATTCTCTATCATATTGTTCCAACAATTCTTACTGTGAATATTTCGCTCATACCATTTATAACAAGCTAACGACATCTTTGACCATTTTTCTTCATCAATATTTAACACCTTTTCTTTCAGTTCTTCCGGAGTGTTAATTAAAATATAATGTGTATTTTCTATCAATGGATCTATATAAGAAGAAACAGTTACTTCCGGTGTCACAATAGGAACAGTGCCAAACGCCATTAATTCCACTTCACGATGACATTTCGACCCATATCCTCTTAAACAAAGCCCATATTTTGATCCGCGTAACTTCATCAAATATTCTTCATGACTAAATTTATGTTTTATACCTTTTGTACAATGATATTCAGTCAAGACAGACTCCCAATTATTAATTGTCTTTCGAAATTTCTCTTGGACGTTATTTTCAAAATTACCTATAAATATACTTTCAACTTTCCGTTCGTCATGGTTCAAAATTCCATTTGTTTTTAGGACTTTCTCCAAAAGCATTGGTTTTCTAGGCCAGAAAATCCACGGTTTAATATTCATATTTGGATTTTTTCCTTTTATTTGTTTACCTTCTACTTCTATATCACCATTTCCTAATAACATGAGTGAGCACATCGCTATTTCTTGATTATACCATTCCAATGTTGGCCGGTCGTATGTTAAAATATTAGGTTCTAACCAACAATGAATTGTTTTATTATCGTATTTTACATCTACATCTTTATTTTGAAGTTTCATCAATAGCGGCAATTCCCTATAACTATCATTATTATGATGACCTAACCCTACAATTGGTTGTTTAGGTATTTTTAAGACCCATTTATTATTAATGACACGGTATATTATCGCTAATATCTTATACATTTTAGCGTTACTAAGATGCGCAATAATAATACTATTAAATTTTTCAAATCGCTTATCTAAAAAATGCGTATGCACAAACTTTAATGGTTTGTTTTTATAATATAATTGATCAGTAGAAGTAATATTGTTTGCGATTTGTTGAGGCGATTCTGGTGATAATATTAATCGCCAACATTGTAAATTGTAATTCTCACCAAATTCAAAATATGAATGTTTTTTTGCCAAATCTTCAATCGATGCTTGATCAAAGTACCTAGACGTTTTTGTAAACTCTATCCAATCATTTGGAACATTTTTATTTTTTGTCCATAACACTCCTCCATTATAGAAACCAGTCTTATTGATATGTTCCTGTGTAATAAATTGTGGTGACAAACCGATTTCCTTTGTTGTATCTATATCAGTAATAGAATCGATAAGTATAATGTCACTATCTAAAAAAAGTGTATCGGGAGATTTTTGTAGAGCATATTTAATTATAGTTGATTTTGCCATCTGAAATTCACTCCAAACGCCATTTTGAACCATCATTTGCCTATTCATTCCATCGTACTTATCTAATTCTACAAACCATGTAATTTGTAATCGTGGCTTAGGTGTCATATTATCAATAATCGTTTTCGTTTTTGTATCACATAGTATAAACATTTTTTCATTAGGATGATATACCGATAATGATAATAATAAACCTATTAATTCAAATGCACAATTACTAGTACATATAGAAGAAAAACTACTTGGTCTCACCATTTAATATATAAAATAATAAATGTTTATATATTTTTACTGGATGAATATTTTCAAGGGAGACATAAAAATTTAATGGATACGGGTACATATAACTAGATATTTATTTATATAAATATGAATTATATAAATATAATTTATATATTTAATATACTCATGGAACCTCATTTAGGGACACATGATAAGTCGATGTTTTACAACACGTTAGATCGATGCAAAGTCTATTTCGAGTATGGTTGCGGAGGAAGCACACATCAAGCGAGTATCAGAAATATGAAAATATATTCTGTAGAAAGTGATATTTTTTGGCAAAATAAACTGAAACAAACCATATCTTCGAATAATATAGAATACATTTTCAGCGATATAGATACGAAACCAAATACTTGGGGACACCCAGGAATAAATGCAACAAACGAACAAAAAATTAATTATAGCAATCATATATTGAATTTGACTACTCAAGAACAAAAAGCCATCGATATAGTCTTTATTGATGGTAGGTTTCGAGTATCTTGTTGCTTGAAATGTTATGACGTTATTAAAGACAATTGTGTAGTTGCATTTGATGATTTTTTAAATAGACCTCAATATCACAGTGTTTTAGAGTATTTTGATGTAATAGAAAAAACTAAAGACAATCGAATGGCAATATTGAAGAAAAAACAAAATGTATCTGTACCAAAAGAAATTATGGCTAAGTATGAACTGATACAAGATTAATAATATCTCCACAACTATCCAGATACAGGAAAAAATGGTTCATCATTTCTATATTGTAGTCCAGGACTGTTCATTTGAGAAAAGTGTCTATTATGTCTGTAACCAAAATCCGTTTTTAAAAATGATTTATTTTCAGTGAATGGTAATAGCATGAATATAATCATTGAGTGTATATTTGCGTCCATCCAGAAATTCATTAAACATCCATTTACATCCATAAGCTTTTGAACATATTCTTCTACTAATGGATTCGTCCAAATACTTAATTGACAAGCATGAAAATTGTTATATGGTGATAGCCCAGTATATAACATATTATTATCTATGAAACCGATTGATTGTAAATACGGATATATACGCTCACATTTCAATCCCTTTTCTGTCAAAAACAACTTTGTAAAATCATATAGACTTTGCATAGGAACTCCGCCATTGAATTTGAGTTGTCCATCTCTAAATAATGTACGATATATATAACCATTATCATTCATTTCATTTTCCAACTTTTGTCTGTCCAAATATGGTTCCAGTAAAAAAGAATCATCATCGAATCGAATGTACGCCTCGTAGTTTTTACTCAATAGATATTTCTGTAATTCTCCCGAAAAAAAACGGCACATTAACATGTAACCTTTTGGACGACCGAACTTAACAAAGTCCAACTCTTCTCTTATAAAATCTAATTCCACAAATGCCACGTTTTTATTGATACTTTTTATTCTATCTTTATGCTCTTCCTTCAGATCTTCGTGAAATATAATATAATCTTTATCGCCAAATATCCTTGACGTATTCTTTAATGACTCACACAACATATCAAACCTATATTGACCAGTTGACAATTTACTATCGTACTGACTTGCCAAATATACAACACAGTATTTCATTTAATAATAAAAAGTATTTCTAATTCTTTATATTTGTTAAAATCTTATTTATATCTCTCTTTACTATTTCATTACAATGTCCCTTAGTTTTTATGCAATTTTCTTTCATATTTTTTATAAATGTTTCATCATTATTTATTTCATATCGCGGTTGACCCCCAACATTATCACATTTATGATTATTAAGTGGAAAAAAGTAACCTATATTTTTATATACATCATTTATCCAATCATCGCAAAACCAGTTAATTATTTCAGGAGGAAAATAGTATCCAAACATATCTTTGTGCTTACGCGATACAAATGATTGTGTTAATATTCGTGGATTATTATTTATTGGACCAGTTAGTCCAATATTATTTCTACATTGTAAAGTGGATATACATTCATTCACCCAGTTTTGTGTCAAAAACTCTATATCATCTCCACATTGAAAAAAATAATCATATCCATCATCCAATGCCTTGTCATATAATATATTCCACATAACTGTCAAATGTCCTTTATTTACGTTATCCATATAATAAAACTCCAATTCTACATTTTGCATAATCGAAACAACACGCATTATTTTTTTTTTTATTTCCAAATTATCATATATTTTATCACCTCTGTCGATACCTATGTAAAATTTGTATGTATGCTCTTTGTTATATGTAATTAAAAATGTCTTTATTGTATGTTTATATAAATATGTATCTTCAAATGATTTCCAATCCCTTTTATGCGAAGTCGATGGAATTAGTAATGCAATCTTCATATACATATATAATCCATATTTTTATATATGTAATATCAGAACTATTTATAAACGGGGAACGAAATCCATATTATCCAACATATTCATCTTTTTTAAAGAATTCTCCAAATTATCCTTACCATAATTGAATAAATAATCGGTTTTCGGGCTCACTTCATTCTTCTTTATCTGTCTGTATACTGTATCGATATTTGACAATACCTGTTTAAGCTTGTCTTTGTCATAAATCAATTCCACTCTACTTGATACATGTTCTACCAGTATTTCCAATACAAAATAAATCAAATATTTTCGCTTCTTTGCGGTACCCGTCGAATACTTCACGCAAAATAATTGTTTGATCGAATCCACTATTGAAACAATCAAGGGGTTATTCTTTTTACTCGCCAATATCTCGAACAATTCCCATAAAAGCCATATACTATCGCGTTTGTATTTATGATCCACATCCACGTCTCGCAATTTACATTTTGCTTTCATCTTCTTTTTACGACAAATCGAATCGAATTCTATTAACCATTCTACCCAATAACATGCTTCTTTCATATTTGGCACTGGACCATTTATATGATAACCCAACTCATTTATCGAAATGAATAATTCTTTGGGGTCTTCCGTGTCGAAAATATCATAGGTATATGTCGTTTCTTTGGCTTTCAATCTTTCCTTTAACATCGTCAAATCAAATTCTTCTTCTTTTAATAATTTCACCGTCTCAAACCCTGGCTTCTTCACACTTAGACAAAGAATTGTGATTATTTCGGCGAACATTTGACGTATCGTGTAGTTGTTACGCAAATCCAATACGTGATTATAATGCTTCTGGTTCATTATATTACGGAATGTATCATAACGTTTTACCAAATATATCGGGACTTTTGGATTTCCATTGTGGATATATTTCCCTACAAATTCGAAAATACATTCCCATAACTCGGCATAGTGTCCAGATGCTATCATCTCTGCTGACCAATAACACGATTCTTCCAGCTTGCCGATGTTTATATGCTTTATTAGTTGTTTTCTCACTTCGGTGAGTTTATAATTAGAAAATGATATTCCCCTAAATCCATCTTCCATTCTTATATCATTGAATTTACTATTTTCGGATACAGACATATATACATATAAAATATTGGTTATATTTTATATATTACGCACAAATATTTACTTTCTTTGTTTTCTTGATCGACGTATTGATTTACCGCCTTTACCAAATAGTTTTCTACTTACATTTTTTTTTGCTACCTTAAACATGGCCTTCAAATTCCCCTTTCTTGCTTGTTTCTTTGTCTCATTCCATTCATCTAGTTTATTATTATTTTTTTTTGTCTGTTTCTGAATCAGGTTGACTTGTGTTCGGATTTGTGCCTTTTTCATTCTTTCTTCATGATCTTCTATCAATTTACTACCATCTGCTTTTGGCAATTGTAATTCATTTTTTGGTGGTGGTGTATAATTTGGTGATGGAGTTGTCGATGATTTATAATTTGGTGATGGAGTTGTCGATGATTTAGATGATATACGCTTTGGTTTAGAATTAAAAAAGGAGTCATCTTTATCTAGCGATTTGGCGGCTGCGATTACATTTTCTTCTGCTATTTTTTGTCTGCGTCTAGCTTCATCTTTTGCTTCTTTTTGCTGTATGCGCGCTGCTTGTGTGTCAGGATCGAAATCTCTTGAATTGACTTTATTCCATGGATCCGCTCCCTTAGGAGATTTCTGTTCCAGTATCCACCATTCACTGTTTCCATCTCTAACTAGTTTAGTTAGAGGCGATTCTGACTTTGACTTTGGCATATACATTAAAAATAGAAAATATTTATATCCAAATCTATCTCCCAATACTAAATATATTTATGTAATAACGCGCGGTACTACATTGATTGTTTGTAATTCTTGAAATAATAACTTGTTCGCATAAGGCATTTCTACTAATGAAAAGTCCGTCTTGTTATCACATGTACGACACTGATAAATAGTGAAATCACTCTTACTATAAAAGTTATTACGCGTTCCGTCGTTATATGTCGCCATCATACCACACTTCTTACATATATGCACACTGTATTTATCCGATACGTCGAATAACCGCTCCTTACAAAACCGCGTAGCACCATGCGAAATCAACACATCACGTTCCATTTCACCCACTCTCAATCCACCTGCTCGAGAACGACCCTCCATCGGTTGACGCGTCAAGTTCACCATTGGACCACTCGCACGACTATGTACCTTATCATTCACCATATGTTTCAACCGCTGATAAAACACTGGACCGATGAATATACTGGTCTCCATTTGTTCGCCCGTCAACCCGTCATACATGATCTCATTGCCATAACTCTCATAATTCAATTCGCTCAATCGTCGACTAATCGTGTCTATATCTAAATTGCCGAAACTTGTGCCATCGCCGAACATACCCAACTCCAATAATACTTTACCCAGCAGCGTTTCTTTCAATTGACCAATAGTCATACGCGACGGAATCGCATGCGGATTAATAATAATATCTGGTCGCAAACCGTCCTTTGTAAAAGGCATGTCGCATTCGGGAATAATATTACCACATGTACCCTTTTGTCCATGACGACTACTATTACCAATCACACATGGCGGCGAAAATGAATTCTCGCGCATATAATAAGTATGCGACGAAGGCATTTCAATACAATAGACCATCCCCGTATAATGTTCCAAATATTCACGTTTTGTTAAATCCTTATGTCTGTTAATATATGGTTGATTATCATTTCGACTGAGATTTACTAAGAATACAATCTCGTGACTCTGTTCCTCATATAATCGACTTTTCTCTACTTGGGCACTGTACGCACAATGTAATGCCAAACGCGTTAGTTCTTGCGCCAACCATTCATTTTTAGTATGATATACATGGGCATCATCATACAATACTTCCATTAAAATGCGACATTGATGTTGACTCATATCCCACACATATTTCGGCAACTTCTTCTTATATTGAATCTGGTAAAAGTGGGTGTATATATCCTCATTGTCTATTATGACTTTACCACTGTTTTCCACTTTGTACATTACGTTCATCCTTTCCAGTATTTCGGCGATTTGTTTTATTTTACTGGCGTTTGATATATGTAAATGCACCGTCAATGTTTTCGCATGGAGTTTCCCGCAATATATGTAAACTCCCAATAACACTAGCATCTCTTCCATATTCACCTTCATATTCTCCACAGATGTATGATAAATATGTTCGTTACGATTCACCATTGTCTTTTGAAAACGCACAGTCTTATTCATGACATCTTTTGCCTCAATTAATCTGTAATTCGGCGTCGACAATTTGACATATAATTTATGATTTAAAGTACATGTGATGTTCAAATGTTTCGATCTTAAATTGTACATGTCGTCGTCATGCGAATAATTATATAATTCACTTGGATTCTCATAATATAATGCCCCATCTTCGCCCAATGTACATACTTTATGCGTTTTCGTGATATTTTGTATTTCGATCCATCCGCGACTGGTCAATACTTGTTGTGTAGGTAAGGCACAAAATTTATCACCCAATACAGGCTTGCGGAGATTACGTACTCGGACCTTTGCGAAATTGTATCCATCGCCATTTCGTCCAGTGTAGTTTTTATCAATATATGTTTCTTCGCTCGTGCTAAATACAACACTTTGATCTTCATATTTGATTACTTTCGTATGATCATTGCGATTTTCCTTAATCGGAATGGTTTTCGCAATAATGACATCTCGATTGTTGACCGATGTATTCTCTGGAATGAATCCTTGGGAATTCAGCTTATTGTAATTACCGAATTTAATACCCTTTGTCTTTGTTGGATCAGGTTTACAACGAATAATCTCATCGCGAATGATATTATTATCCTCATCCCGCTCGGTGTGATAAATCGTGGCACTAAATAATCCACGATCAATTGACGCTTTGTTCACCAGTACACTATCTTCCTGATTGTAACCAGTGTGGGTCATGATTGCTACGTGTATTTGAGTACCCGACGGAATACGATTCAACTTAATGAAATTCATCAAACGTGTATCTACCAACGGACGTGTAGGATATGTCAAGACATACGATGTTTTGTCCATGCGACTATCATAATTCATAGCATATACCCCCACTGCTTGCTTAGCCATAGCACACTGATATGTATTACGCGGTGCCTGATTATGATCAGGAAATGGCGTACATGATGCCAAAACGCCGAATATAGTGCTGGGATGTATCTCACAATGTGTGTATAGATTCAAATTCGGCAACGCCTCCTTCGATTTCATGTATATCAATGAAGTTTCCTGTTCATCTGGATCAATGTATTCGATAACAGATTCATCCAGTTTCGCGCTGATCAATAAATCATTCCAACATAGTTCGTCGGTTTCCAATTTGTCGATGATTTCCTTTGTCATTAATAATTTTCCGTCCTTCGTTCTCAAGAGTGGACGCGTTAAACGACCACCATCGTCGCAAATACGGATTTCACATTTCTTACAGTTGAACGTGATGGAAGTATAGATGTTGATAATCCCTCTGTATTTTTTGTTCTTCATCTCCTGAAATAATTCCACTGGATCTTTGGCCATACCTATCCAGCACCCATTGATAAAGACTTTGACGCCGCCAATAATAGATTCTGACTCGATTGTATCCAAATAATTTATATATGGCTCAATATAGGTATACAACGAATCGCTATTTGTCGGAATAGTGAGATGTGTCATATGACTAATCGCCTTTACTATACCGATAGATTGACCTTCTGGCGTTTCCGCTGGACATAAAAACCCCCATGTAGTATTATGTAACTTACGAGGGGCTACTAATTCACCGCTTTTCTCTAGAGGCGTATTAATACGTCGCAAATGGCTCAGACTCGACATATATGTCAAACGGTTCAATACTTGGGCCACACCTACTTTAGTACTGTTCATTTGCTTAATACTGAAATCGCCAGTTGCTAATGCTCGTGTTATTCCATTTTCAATTGTCGTAGTCTT
>Ga0129324_10001707_pt1 | contig 13948 bp, 9 predicted proteins | sample CPBDNA_7_FD_96879 | JGI IMG/M metagenome (GOLD analysis project Ga0129324, IMG submission 96879) | Freshwater to marine salinity gradient microbial communities from Chesapeake Bay, USA - CPBay_Spr_15_0.2_DNA | ecosystem: Environmental > Aquatic > Marine > Coastal | place: USA: Chesapeake Bay... | reverse complement strand
TTTTTGCATAATGTCAGGCCAATTCCTCTTCCATCAGATGGAGTATAAGTTTTAGACCCAACCACAAACGCATCAAATATATTATATATATCAGACTTAGCAATACCAATCCCTTCATCTTGGATGGTTATTTTGGCTTGAGATCCTTCAAGACGTAGAGTAATAGTAATCCTTCCTGATTCACTATAATTTACTGCATTAATAATAAGATTATCAAAAATTGACTTCATATAATGATGATCACAGCTCATCATTATCTCAGGCTTAATATCTGTAATAAATTCAATATTTTTCTCTTTTAAGTATAATCTCTTACATACCTCAACCCTTGTTAAAAGCAAATCGCTAATATTGATATCTTCTTTATCTAATTCATATTGCAAACTAGACAATTTTGACAAATCTAAAATATTTTCCATCAAACTATGCAAACGATCTGAACTTTGAGCTATATTCCTTATAGCTTCACGACGTTGCACTTCTGTTAGATCGTCATATGACTCATCTAATACCTGGCCAATGGTTAGTATTCCAGTCAAAGGAGTACGAACTTCATGACTGATGTTATTTAAAAACTCACTCTTAATTCTAAGCGACCTTCTTACTTCATCACTCATGTCACCCAATTGCTCATCTAGCAAATTCATTCTAACATTTGCTAATGCCTGCATGTCTTGTTGAGGTTTAAAAAAAGCAATTAAAATTGCACTAATTAATAATAATGCATAGCTTACTTCAAACTTAAATGACACTAAACTATCAGCTAATATTTCAGATCCAATATATAGCTTAAATATTTTAGTAGTTATCAGAACCCCAGCTCCCATCATTAACAGCGCCAATCTCCACTTAACTATTACCGCTAGAATAATAAGATTAATCATAAAAATTACAATCTGAGACGGAGCAAAATTATTCAATATCACAAACATAAAGCCTGTGCATATCAACACATAGAAGATTACTAAATTCCAAACTATAACAATCGACTGATTTTTTCTTAAAAAGCTAGGCCATAAAGGGTAACTAAGTAAAGCTGTGGTTATAAAAATTGCAGATGGAAAAACTATATCAAGAACCCCTGAATAATGAGCTCTTATTTCTTTTGGCAATGCATACATACCAACAAAAATAGTAAGCATGCAAAATAAACTAACATATAAATACATTAACTCTTGCTTGGGAGTATTGTTTTTAAAAAACTCAAATATGCTAAAATCCAGTATATTCCTCTTATATCTTGCATATCTAATCTTACGTTGTTTTTTTAATTCTTCTAAAGGAGCATTATCTTTAATACCAACCCAGCCACCCGATTGTTTAAGCAAATAATGACTTCCTACTAAAAACAATAGATTTGCAATCATTCCTGGAACCAATGCATCTATCTCAGAATCCACCAGAATCATCCAAAAAATTACTGTGACAAGGCCAGCAAACATTCCAATTAACACCGCCTTACTACTTGTTCTAAAGCCTAATACGGCCATCATAAAAGGCACACTTACAATGGGCATATAAAAACTATTGGCTGCAATAATTATTTGTAGCAAATTATCTCCTGATAATGCTAAAAATAATGCTCCAATGGTTAGAATAATTGATATAATCCTTGATTCTGTTAATTCATTCTTAGAAAACTTAATTCCAATAGGACGAATAAAATCATGCACAAATAAAACTGACGTTGAATTTATTATAGAATCCACTGTTGACATCACCATTGCCATAATACCTATTAAAGTAATCCCTTTCAAACCAACATATGAATAATCAAAAATCACATGTTTTACTATTTCATGAGGATTAAGCCCTGGTTTAGCCACAAAAACTAAAACACCAATCATTGTCATAAAGGCAAAAAGTATAAAGCAAGCAATAGCAGCTATAGTAAATGACTTTCTTATTTGAGTAGTGTTCTGAGCCATTAATACTCTTTGAAATATCACCGGTTCAAAACCTGGCATTATCATATATATAAACAGTAATAAAAAAGCTATTGATTTAGGTCTCGTAAAATCAAAAACTTCTTTATAGTTAAACATCTCACTCTGCTTAACTGTATGAGAAATCATTTCCACGCTATCTATATTCTTAAAAACAAAGAATACTAATGTAGGAATAATAGTACCAAAAGTAAAAAGTTGAATCACATCAGTAAGAGTAACTGACTTGACTCCTCCCATTGAGGTATATATAGCTATAATCATAGCACCAATCATTACACCATAAGAATGAGGAATAGAAAATGCATATTCAAATAAAAAACCAGAAACTTTAAGTTGTGCGGCTACAATACCAGCAGCTCCAATACATCCTGAAATCGCTGTTATAACCCTAACTTTTTCTCCATATAGGCCTCCCATGGCCTCTCCTATAGAGACCTTACCTAAAAACTCTCCTAACCTTGGCGCAAAAACCCAAGCAATAAGTAAAAAGCATAATGCACTTCCTAAGGTTGCCCATACGTAATATAAACCATGTTCATAAGAATTTGAAAGATCTGAAAAAAAAGCACTCCCACTAACCCATGTTGCAATTAATGTTGCGGCGATAACCATAGTGGAGAATTTTCTATCACCAATGGCATATTCTTTGATATTTTTAATCCCCCTACCAAAAAAAATTCCAGCAGATAAGTTTAAAACAAGAAAAATAAGGAAAATAGTTGAATCTATATTAAGTTGCATAATATTAGCTCCATTGAGTTAAATCACGATAATTAACTTATATTAAGCGTTATTATGTCTATACACTAATAGTTAGTCAACTAATATTCACATTATTGATAGCTAAAGTTATTTAAGAAGAATCTAATGTTGCTTATTCTTAGGAAAATACTGCATGACAATATCTAGGATTTGTTGTCTTTGATATGGCTTTTTAACATATGCTCTAGCACCATAATTAATAGTCTTTTCTATCTCTCTAATATCATTAGTACCACTTTGAATTACCACAGGAATATCTTTTAACTCAGGAGTATTTTTGATTACCTTCAGCACATTGATGCCATACATATCTGGCATCATTAGATCTAAAAAGATTAGCCCTATTGCACCAGGATTATCTTTAAGATACTCCAGGGCGCTAACACCTCCATATTTTGAAATAAGATTATATCCAGTTCCACTTAAGAGTAAATCCATACTCATTTGACAAGCCGCCTCATCATCCACCATTAATATTGATTTATTCTCAGAACTAGATATCTCACTTTTTTTAGATTTTCTAGAAATATCTTTATCTGGATTATTAATTTCTGGAAGTGTAAATATCATACTAATTCCAGACTCTTTATTGTTCCTTGCCCATATTTGACCATTATGACCGGCTATGATTTTTTGGCATATAGACAAACCTAAACCAGCTCCAGAAGCTACCTTACTTCTACTTGAACTGCTTTGCACAAATGGAGAAAATATTTGCTTTAACTCCTCCTCTGGAACCCCTGGACCTTCATCTTTTATAATAATTTTATAAGAATCTATTGATTCATCTAATATAATTTTTATCTCTATTTTACCTTCAGTCATAAACTTAATAGAGTTGGTAAGTAGATTACGTAAAACTTGACTTATTTTTTCAGAATCTAATAACAACATTAACTCAGTTACTGAATTCACAAAAATTATTTCTATTTTCTTGTCTATTACATATAGCATCATGCATTCTGAAATAGCATCTTCAATAATGGGTATAATATTCTTTGGCTGCAAATCAAACCTCATAGTTCCAGCGTTAAAAGTAGAAAGATCTAATACATTAGAAACTAAAGAGAACAATCTTTGACTATTAACCGCAACGGCTGAAGCAAGAGCAAGCTTTTTCTCCTCTGTATGCTCATTCCAGTATTCAACCAAACCCTTTGAAATATTAGTTATACCCTGAACAGGAGTACGAACTTCATGACTCATGCTATTTAAAAACTCAGTTTTAATCTCAAGAGCTTTCTCTAAGTCCATTGTTCTTTCATGAATCATGCTTTCTAAGTTAACATTAAGAAGCTCAACTTCATTTTTAGAAACGGCAAGAGATTCTTTAGCATGCTGTATTTCTTTTAACTGATCTGCTAATAGATTCACCTCTTCATATTGTCCATAATGAACAGCAACTTTAGAATCTCCACCAGCAATTTTTTTTGCTGACTCAGCTAACATAACTATAGGTCTAACAATTTGCCTACGGAAATAATAAAGCAAAATAATAAATAGCATACCCATTATACATAGCTCAGCTATTCTAGGAAAAACTAGCTTCCAGTATTTATCTTTAACTACCTCAATTTTTTCACCCATTATTAAATAAAAAGGATATTTGCTAACATGCTTATAATAACTAAAGTTATATTTATCATTTTTTATAGGAGTTAAAAAAACTCCAGAATTACCCATCTGAGCGATTTCATTACTTAAATCTTTTATTACCTGGCGGTTGATTAAAGTCTCTAAATTAGCATGATAAATATCATTAGAAGCTAAAATAAAATTAAATTCACTATCAAATAGCATAAAGACTAGCTCTTCGCTATCTAAAACACGCTGCAACTCATTCTCAATTCTTTCAATTCCAAATCCTATTCCAATAGTGCCAAGGAATCTCCCTTTATTATCACTAATTCCCATACCAGCAGGTAGAATCACCTGTTTACTCACTGCGCCAATATCTATTGTTGAAAAAATTAAGTGCCCTGGCTTAGCTGGGGTTAAGTCTAAATACTGACGAGCAGATAAGTCTAGCTCCTTTTTTAACTCTCCTTCAACTGAACTCGCAACTATCTTTTTATCAGGAGTTACCCAACTAAATATATTCCATACTGGAGCCTCATCTTGCTCTCTATAAGAAATAGCAGAGAATAATTCAGCAAAATATTTTGCATCATGCACATCAGAAGAAGATATTCTATTAGCTAGGAAATTAATATAATGAGTAGCAAAGTCAAGAGAATCACTCAAAGCACTATCCAAAAGACCAGCTTCATAAACAACCCTGCTCTCTTGTATCTTCTGATATCTAAACTGGGTATACAAACCAACGAATAGGCACACAACAAGAACTGACAATAATATTACTGCCGAAAAAACTTTAAAATCCCTAGCCAAAGATGCTTTTTTAATCATAACATATCATTTACTAAACTCTAATATTATTGTATGATATAATAATATATATAATACGTAAACTTAAGATATACTTTTTTATTAAATATTCATGTATACATTCCTAAAAGAAAGATCAATATATAAAATTACTGGAGAAGACAGGGTAAAATTCTTGCAAGGAATTCTTAGCAATGACATTACCAAGATCAACGATAAAACCTCCCTTTATGCTTGCATGTTAACTCCTCAGGGGAAATATTTAGCAGACTTCTTTTTAATAAGTAAAGGAAATGAAATTATATTTGACCTTCCATCCTCAAACTCTGAGGAAATTATAAAAAAACTCAATATTTACCGTTTAAGAAGTCGAATACAGATTAGTGAATGCACTGACTATTGCGCTGTTTCATTTATTAAAGAACCAACCATCAATCAATTAAAAAGCAGCATTATATATAGCGACCCAAGGAGTAATAGCCTTGGGCAACGATGCTATATTAATGAAAGAGATATAAATGACCTAAAAACTCATTTTATTGAAAAGGCAGAAACATATGATCAAATAAGAATTGATAACTTCATTCCAGAAGGCAACAAAGACTTAATTCCAAATAAATCTTTCCCTTTTGAATACGAACTCGATCAATTAAATGCAATAGATTACAATAAAGGCTGCTATATTGGCCAAGAATTAGTTGCAAGAACACATTACCTAGGAAAAGTGCGTAAACAGATTGTAAAAGCCTTGGCACAAGATGCATTACCTCCCCTGGGAACTGAAATTTTCTCAGGCGAAAAAAAAATCGGCATAATATGCTCAAGCATTAACAATAAGGGACTTGCCTTAGTTAGAACAGAAGACGCCCTTCAACATAATAATATAAATAAAATAACTGCTAATAGCTTAGAAATAAAATTAATATTTAAGGAGAAAAAGAATGATTAGAAAAACTATAATTCTTTTAACTATTCTAACTGCCAATATATCTTATGGAAATGATGATGACATAATTGCTCAACTGCAGCAAAGAATCAATGAACTAACTAACAAAGTTGAACAACTAGACCATAAAAATGATCTTTTAACAAAAAAAATTGAAAACTTAGCCACTGACACTGATTATAGATTTAAAGAATATACTCCTAGTAAAAAACAAACTACTGAATTAACTCCTGTAAAACTTGGCGATCCAAAAAAAGCTAAAGCAGAATTCGAAAAATCCATTAACTTACTAAAGCTACAAAAATATACTCAAGCAGAACAATCTCTAAGTAACTTCGTTAAAGCCTATCCTAAAAATGAATATACCGGAAATGCTTACTATTGGCTTGCTGAAAGCTTTATGCTGCGCAAGCAATATAACAAAGCTGCACTAAACTATATTACCTCTTTTAATAAATTCCCAAAAAATAGCAAATCCGACTTAAGTATGTTAAAGCTTAGCTCAGCTTTAAATGAATTAGGAAAAAAGAAAGAAGCTTGCTCTACGCTAAAGAAGTTAACTGCTAAAAAAGCTAAGTTATCATCTGCAATGCAAAAAATGCTACAAAAAGAAATTAGTAAGTCTGGGTGTAAATAATAGCTTGAATTAGCTTGGCTGGGGCGGCAGGATTCGAACCTACGAATGACGATATCAAAAACCGTTGCCTTACCACTTGGCGACGCCCCAACTTTATAACTAATATGTATAGCATGAATATAAAAACATTCAATAGTTTTTTATAAATAAAATAAAGCATATCTAATTGACATGCTTTATTTTCTTATCAAAATATTAAAAACGCATAGGACTATTTGCTGCATCTCTTACAGTAACCTGCTGCCTTCTAAAAACAACTCTTGCTTCCTGTGAGGCATTTAAATTATCCTGCAATTCAGCAAAATCGCTATCAATACTATTATCTCTAGAGCTTCTAGACACTAAAAGTCTATTCACAAAACTTTCATTCTCTTTATTGGCTTCACTTTTAGCCTCAGGACTCTTATCTTTTTTTGGAGTATTTTTATGATCAGCTCTTTTTACTCTACTTGGACTCCCATGCGAATTATCAGCTCTTCTCTTATTTCTATCACCTTCTTCTGAAGACAAATCAGAGTCTGAATCAATGGAGGAGGATGACTTAAAACTTCTTTTAGACGAATCAATTGAACTTTCGTCACCCAATACAGAATATGAAAGATTATCACCAGTAGTATGACCACTTTCCTCAGAAGAAGCCCTTCTTCTAAATGGAGTATCTGGATTTCTACTACCTAAAACCTGTGAATCCACTATTAATGTAGATTGAGTACTATTAGCAATATTTTGGCTACTCTGTTGTGACAAATTTCTTAGAAAAATATTAGAACCCACTGAACTAGATGTTGTATTAGAATGATCACTAGATGATGAGCCCACATTATTGCGATCACTTTCTGTATCATCTTCATAGCTAGAGGAAGACGATGATGATGAGCCCATATAATTTACTTGATGATACTCAGGCATCATGGATCTACGTAATGCCTCCTGAATATCTTCTGATTCTTGAAGATCTCTATTAGCACTTCCATTTGATCTATCATTTAATGAATTAACTGAACTGCTACTTCCCGCAATATTATTTACTGCTGATATTCTCCCATTTCTTTGCTCTTCTCTTAATAAGGTCGCTGCGCTACGAAATGCACCCCTAACTCCTATCAAATCTCTAACTACGTGCTGCTGAAGCTGAACATCTAGCTCTCTCTCTTCGGCTATATCTTGATCCTGTTGCTCTTCTTGTTGTTCAGCTCCTCTTCTTTGCGAACTAAAAATACTAGTAAGGCGGCTCTGTCTTAATTTTCCTTTGTCTACATCATTTCTTTTAAGCTCTTTCTCTGGAGTAGACCCAACTATTCTTTCTGCTTTATCTTTAAAAATATTGACATTAGCGTTAAATTCATCGGAATTTAAAAACTCTTTAGTCTCTGGCTTAACTGCATAATCTGCAATCCCAGCAATTCCTCCATTTAATCCTAAAATATTTGCACCTAAGTGAACTATGTGCTTAATTCTTGGAATATTATTTGATTTTATTGCATAATGGATAGGTGATAAACCATCTTTAGTTCTAGCATTAATATCTTCTGTCTTTCCAAAATTATAACAACGTTGAAAATCTTTTCCCTCTCCTTTCTCAGCTAGCAAGTGAATAAGCATTTCATCCTTATTATTTTTCTGCGCAGTTGAAGATGCTTTTCTACCCCCTTCCACAAATGAATAACTCTTCGCTCTAGTATACTGAGACTCAAATTCACTAAATATTTCTGCTGTTTTTCCATCTTTGAATAATTGATGTATATTCTTAGGTATATTCTTAGGCATATTTTTATCAACCCTATATTTCTTAATATAATATTTTTTTGTTAACTTATATTTAAGAATATACAGAGTTAAAAACGACAATCAAGTACTTTTTATTAATTTTTGTTAATTTGTCTTAATTTTTGTTAATTATATTTTTCTCACTCTACTATATCAATTTTTGGCTGTAGTAGAATTTAATTTTTCAACTAAAATAGAAAAATACTCGAACTTCATTAACTTATTCTTAATCATCTCTTGCTATTATTATGACAATTAAAAGAATTAACATTTAGGGCTCTGATTAATATGGACAAAAACATCAACATTCTAGTTGTCGATGATTACAAGACAATGCGTAGAGTAATTCACAGTCTTTTAAATCAACTAGGTTTTCAAAATATAGATGAAGCAATTAATGGCTCAGATGCACTAGAAAAGATGAAAGAAAAAAAATATCAATTAATTGTTTCAGATTGGAATATGTCACCTGTTACAGGCATAGAACTACTAAAAAAAATTCGTGCTGATAATGAAAATAAAAATATTCCCTTTTTAATGGTAACTGCAGAAAGTAAGCCAGAAAATGTAATGGAAGCAAAAAAATCTGGAGCCAGCAATTATATCGTAAAGCCTTTCACAGTAGAAACTTTAGAAACAAAACTGAGTAGCATTTTAAAAAAATCATAACATTAAAGAGAAAAGTTAATGAATGATTGGAAATCTTTATTTATCTTAGAAATAGAAAAACTTAAAAACTCTAATAATAGCAAAGGCAAGATATTATTAATACAAGAAGTGCTATCTACTATACAGCCATACACCGATAAGCCTGAAGAACTTAAAATATTCAACCAAATCCAATCCCTATCTAAACAGATGTCCGTCTTTAAAAAAGATGTCAATATTACAAATAACAGGGCTTTAGAAGAGAATTTTATACCAGAAATAGCTGAGGAGCTTCACTTAATTGTTAAGCATACGGAAGCATCAGTTGATAAAATACTTGATATATTTGATGACATAAGCAAAGTCATTTTGAAAGTAAAGCAAACATCTTTAAAAGATGAACTAATTTCCAAATCCACAAAAATACTTGAAGTATGCAATTTTCAAGATAATGTAGGGCAACGAATTAATGTGATTGTTAATAACTTAGGCGATATTGAAAATACTTTAGCAGAAATACTAGAGTCTATTAATCCTCAAATCATTAACTCCAACGAACAAGATTCACCAGAGGATCACTTGTTAAATGGGCCATCAAGAAATGCTCCATCACAAATGGAAATTGACGATCTATTTAAGAACCTCTAACTACTTATAATATATATCAGGGAGATTTTTGACTGAAATAGAGAATTGTAAATCTAATCCAAAATTAGATCCTCTTAATCTTTCTTTTACTAATAATTTAATCTTTAATGCAATAGACCGAAGTAGATCCTCTTTTCTGCCCGGTAAAACATCTATAATAATGTTAATAAAAGCACAAGTAGGACTACCATCACTAACAAGATAGCTATTATGCTTTATTATTCTAGATTTACAATTATTTATATCAGTAGGCAAATTCTTAGACAAAATAGCATGAATTTCTAATAGCAACTCTTTAAAGCTTTCTTCGACAATGTTGGCTGTGTATTCCAGAGTAATATGCGGCACAATACCTCACCTTATCTATTTATCAGCATCATTTAACGAATTTATCAACTTATTAATTCTACTCACCTCTTCAAGCGTATCATCATAACGAAAAACAACCTTAGGAGAGAACTTCAATTTAATATTTTGATTAATTATAACCCTAAATCTATGAGCTAATTGATTTAACTTTTTAACCACCTCTACAGCATTCTTATCTTGAAAAATAGTAACTAAAATAGTTGCATTTTGTAGGTCAGGACTAACTTTTACTTTCGAAATAGAGATAAAGTTATCTACAAGAAGCTTATCATCAAATTGCTTCTGTGAAATCGCCTGCGCGACCACCTCTTTAATTAACTCAGCCACTCTTAGCTGCCTAACTGGTGGTCTTTTTTGTAGCTTTTCTAGATCTAACATTTAAAGCGACCTTTCTTCTTCAACTAGTTGAAAAACTTCAACCTGATCACCTTCTCTAATATCTTCATAATTTTCAAAAGCAATACCACATTCAAAGTTCTCTTTAACCTCTTTAACATCTTCTTTAAAACGCCTTAGAGTTTTTAGTTTTCCTTCATGAATAACAATATCATCACGTAATAGCCTTACCCCAGCACCTCTAGATATGTGCCCGCTAGTAACATAAGAACCCGCTATTTTACCAAATTTAGTGATATTATATACCTTACGAATTTCAGCCCTACCAATATATTCTTCACGAATAACAGGAGAAAGCATTCCAGATAAAACAGATTTTATATCATCAATCAAATTATAAATTATTGAATAATATCGTATGTCTACAGCATCTTTAATCGCCTGCTGACTTGCCTTAGTGTTTGCTCGAACATTAAATCCTAAAATCAAAGCATTAGAAGCATTCGCTAAAGCAATATCTGACTCCGTAATCCCACCTACTGCTGTATGAAGAACTTTAACCTTAACTTCATCAGAGTTAAACTTCTGTAAACTACCCGCGATAGCCTCAATTGATCCCTGAACATCAGCTTTAATAATAATTGGAAGCTCTTTTATTTCTCCATCACCTGATCGTAAGAAAAGCTCTTCTAAAGTTCCTCTTTTATTCAAAGAATTTTTTAATATAAGTTTCTGCTGATGACGATATTCTGTTATTTCTCTAGCCTGCTTCTCTGTTTCAACAACATGGAATGGCTCACCAGCATCACAAGAACTTTCTAAACCCAGCATTTCTACTGGCATCGAAGGAAGCCCTTCTTTAAGCAATCGCCTTTTATCATTGTGAAGAACTTTAACTCTACCATAACTTCCACCAGCGACAACAATATCACCAACTTTTAAAGATCCTCGTTGTACTAAAAATGTAGTAACAACTCCTCTATTTTTTTCTATTTTAGATTCAATAACCACTCCAGAAGCTTTAGCATTGTAATTAGCTTTAAGGTTAAGCATCTCTGCTTGTAATAAAATGCTTTCTTCTAACTTGTCTAAATTTAATCTTTCTTTTGCAGACACCTCTACAACCAACACATCACCACCTAATTCTTCTGCAATTAGGTTATGCTGCAGAAGCTCATTACGAACTCTAGCTATATCAGCTCCAGGCTTATCAATTTTATTAACTGCAACTATAATAGGCACTTCAGCTGCCTTTGCATGATGAATAGCTTCGATAGTTTGAGCCATTATTCCGTCATCAGCAGCAACTACTAATACCACAATATCAGTTGCTTTTGCTCCTCTAGATCTCATAGCGGTAAAAGCTTCATGTCCAGGAGTATCAATAAATGTTATTTGATCCCCACTTTCTAAAGATATCTGATATGCACCAATATGCTGTGTAATACCACCAGATTCACCAAGAGCCACATCTGAAGAACGAAGTGCATCTAATAATGATGTCTTACCATGAACAACATGACCCATAATGGTTACAACAGGGAAACGACGCTCTAATTCAGAATCTAAATCATTAAATTGCAATATATTTTCAACATCAGCTTCTGTAACTCTTTTTACTTTATGACCAAAAGTACTAATAATTAGTTCAGCAGTATCAGCATCAATAATTTGATTTCCTGTTACTAACATACCAAGTTTCATCAACTCTTTTGTAACATCCGCAACTCTTTCAGACATACGGTTGGATAGCTCTTGAACAGTGATTGATTCAGGCAAAATAACTTCTTTAAATTGCTTCTCTGATGGAACAAAGCTTGAATTACTGCGCCTAGCTTTTTCACGTCTTCTTCTTAAAGCTGATAAGCTTCTTGGTCGAGAAATTTCTAAATCAACTTCGTCTGAGATAGCGTGCGAATTAATCTTTCCTACAAGCTTTTTTGAATCGTCATATTTAGTTTTAACAACCTTAGACTGCTCTGGTTTGCTTTTCTTTTTCACTACATCACTTTCAACAAAAGAATCCGTATTTTTTGAATAAGAACTAGATTTTATAAATGGCTTCTTTTTATTATCACTTGTATCTGATTTATTTGAATATTTATCTTGAGTGGTTTCCTTCCCTTCGGCATCAACAGACTTCTCAGAACTCTCTTCTTTGATCACTTCAACAGCTTCAACAGATTCAACAACTTCACTAACTTGTTCCTCTTTCTTCTCTTGCTGCTCAAGCTGTTCTTTTTTTACTATTTCTTCAGCTTTTCTATTGTCTTCAGCAAGTCTTGCTGCTTCTGCAGCATTTTTAATTGCAGCGGCACGGGAATTTACTTCTCCCAACTCAGCTTCACGCTCTGTCTTAGCAACAGCAAAACGCTTTCTTTTTACTTCAACTGTAACAGTCTTTGAACGTCCATGCGTAAAGCTCTGTCTAATACGCGAACTATCAAAAGATCTATTGAGCTTTAAAGTAGGAGCCTCTAACTTTGTATCATTCTGTGGATTTTCTTCATCACTCATATTTTACCTTGCCTTTAATTAATCCTGGGTCTCAGATTGTTTTTTTGCCAACTCAATTATAACACGAATTTGTTCATGAGTCATATCACTATTTGGCAATATTTCAGTAAATTCTTTTACTTTTACCTCTGCTAAATCTTCTATACTTTTAATTCCATATTCAGCAAGCTTAATAATTTTATCATTTGAAAGATTTAACATTTTTATCAATTCTTTCTCTACACCCAAAGCCTTTATTTGCGCCTCAAATTCTTTATTTTTTGAATCAAGATAATTTTGTGCTCTAGATTTCAATGACCTAGCCAATTCAATATCAAAACTCTCGATATCTGCTAATTCTTCTTCTTCAATAAACGCAATTTCTTCTACTGAAGTAAATCCTTCTGCAGCTAATAGCTGTGCAAGCATCTCTTCAACACCCAAACCTGTCATGAATAATTCAGTTAAGTTAGTGAATTCTTCGTTTCTACGTTTAGATTCTTCTTCATCTGTTAATATATCAACATGCCATCCTGTTAGCTTTGATGCCAATCTTACATTCTGTCCTTTTCTACCTATTGCTAGGCTTAATTGCTCTGCAGGAACCACCACTTCAATACGGCGTTTCTCTTCATCAATAACAACTTTAGTTACTTCTGCTGGAGTTAAGGCATTAACTAAGAAAGTAGCTGGATTATCTGACCATGCAATAATATCAATCTTCTCACCTTGCAATTCATTCACAATAGCTTGAACTCTGCTACCTCTCACCCCAACACATGAACCAATAGGATCGATACTAGAATCAGCACTGTAAACAGCTATTTTAGCGCGAGAACCAGGCTCACGAGAAACTGATTTAATTTGAATAACATTATCGTATATTTCAGGTACTTCTTGACTAAATAATTTTGCTAGGAACTGATCATGCGTCCTAGATAAGAAAATTTGCGGACCTTTTGTTACCCTACGCACATCCTCAACATAAACACGAACTTTGTC
>Ga0129324_10001706_pt1 | contig 13954 bp, 13 predicted proteins | sample CPBDNA_7_FD_96879 | JGI IMG/M metagenome (GOLD analysis project Ga0129324, IMG submission 96879) | Freshwater to marine salinity gradient microbial communities from Chesapeake Bay, USA - CPBay_Spr_15_0.2_DNA | ecosystem: Environmental > Aquatic > Marine > Coastal | place: USA: Chesapeake Bay... | reverse complement strand
GAAATGGTGCCGCATAATATGCGCGAAGTTGCTAATGGTGTTTTGCATGTGATGGCTAATCCTCATTGTACAACAACAGAATTAATGGCACATATCCCAGGTCCAGATTGGCCAGGCGGTAGTCAACTCATCACAAAAACGGCTGACATTCACGAGATGTACGACAGTGGGCGTGGTTCTTTACGGTTACGTGCTCGCTGGGTGGTTGAGCCAATGGCACGCGGTCAATGGCGCGTCATTATTAATGAGCTGCCGCATGGAGTGTCTGTTGAAACCATACAAAATGAAATTTTAGCTATTTCAAACCCAAAACCGAAAAAAGACAAAAAGACCATCGACCAAGAGCAGTTATTACTCAAGCAAGCCGCATTGAGTATGATTGATACCGTCAAAAGCGAAGGTAAAAAAGAGGTGCGTTTAATTATTGAGCCCAAAACCAGTCGTGTGAATAGCGATGAGATGATGGCGTTCTTACTACTGAATACTAGCCTTGAAGTCTCTTGCTCTGTCAATATGGTGATGATTGGTACTGATGGTCGTCCGACTCAAAAGAATATGCTGACGGCGATAAAAGAGTGGATTGATTTCCGCTTAAATGTCGTGCAAAGACGCTGCCAATTTGATCTCGACAAAATTAATAAACGCATCCATATCTTAGAAGGCCGTATGATTGCTTTCCTGAATATTGACGAAGTAATTAAAGTCATCCGTAATTCAGACGAGCCAAAAGAAGATTTAATGAAAGCCTTCGATTTAACTGATATTCAAGCCGAAGATATTCTTGAAATCAGATTACGCCAATTAGCGCGACTTGAAGGTATTAAGATTGAAAAAGAATTAGAGAAATTACGTGATGAAGCCGAGGGTCTAGCAGGTATTTTAGGTAGCAATACCAAGCTCAAAAACCTCACCGCACGTGAAATCAAGCAAGATTCTGAAAAATACGGTGATGATCGCCGCACCTTAATTGAACCCGTTGAGCGCACCCAAGCCAGCCAAAAATCATTTGTTGTTGATGAGCCAGTCACCATTTTGCTGTCTAAAAATGGATGGATACGCGCCAGACAAGGCCACAGTGTCGATCGCGATACCATCGCATGGAAGGCGGGAGATAGCGAATTAGCGGTGATCGAAACTCGTACGGTTAGACCGATCGTGATCCTCGATTCTAATGGTCGTTGTTATACTTTCGACGCATCTACCGTGCCAGGCGGCAAGGGTGATGGCATTCCAGTCAGCTCCATTATAGAGTTACAAAATGGTGCCAGTATTGCAGCTGTGATGTCGGGTGAAGAAGAAGATAAATATCTGTTTACCTCATCCAATAGTTATGGCTTTATCGCGCCTCTAAAAGGGCTGATTGCAAGGCCCAAAGCAGGTAAAACCTTTATGAAAGTCGATGATGGCGTTCAGGTCTTAGCACCCATCAAGCTCAATCACTGTGACTATGTTGCCGCCATTTCCTCCGAGAGTAAATGCTTGGTTTTTGCGATCAACGAAATTAACGAATACCCCAATGGTGGACGTGGCGTTAAAATCATGGACATCCCGAATAACGCTACCTTGACTAACGTAGTACTCAGTGATGGCGAGTCGGTGGATATCCTCATCAATGGCAAAGCTAAATCCATAAAAGGAGAGTTGTTCATTAAAACAATGGGTAAACGTGCTAGAAAAGGGGTGGCTTTGGTTGCGGCAAGAGCAAAGCCAAGTAAGCAAAAAGGATTGTTTTAGAAAGCTAGCTTTACCCTTTGTTCAGCCACTTAAATGGCGGCCGCTCATCCAATCAGGCTTTTATGGCAACTAATCCATATGCGCCTACGTTCAACCTGACGATGGCGTGGCAGCTTTCCAAGTTAAATACACCCGACAATCAAACTCCAGTTGATGATAATCTGGCTCCATATGTTGGCAAAGTTGATAAAACGCCTTGTTGTGATCACGTTCTTTTAAATGTGCCAATTCATGCACGACAATCATTCGCAAAAAAGGCTCTGGCATGTGTTTAAAAGTGTCTGAGATACGAATTTCTTTCTTTGCTTTTAATTGTCCCCCATGCACACGCGAAATTGCCGTATTCAAACCAAGTGCTTGGTGCTTTATGGTTAGGCGGCTATCGTATTCCACTTTCGCTAATGCGCTTACATTGCGCAGGTAACGCTGTTTGATTGCGTTGCAATAACGATATAAGGCGCTACTAGTTTGAACCGTATGTGACGCTGGATAGCGTGAGCTGATGTAATCGCCAAGCTTACCCTGTGCGTGAAGCTGCTTAATTGAATCTTGCAGATATTGTGGATAGTGCTGGATATATTGAAATGCTTGACTCATTAATTCCCCACAATCATCTGATTAATGATGCTGGCCCTCGGCGTTCAGTTCGACTAAAAAAGCGGCTTGATGGCGATGAATATACCAAATCAAAATAGCGGCATAAACAAATGTTGAAAGCATAATCACACCAATGACAATCGCCTTAAAGCTTTCTAGATGTTCAAATGAAGCGGGAATCATGGTGAGCATCACAATTGATAAACCACCTTTAATACCAGCAAATGAGAGAACCGTGGTCCAGCGTTGATTCACATCCACCATTTGACGCGTGTTGTTGGTGACCCATGCAAAAATCGTCATCATTACGCCACGAATAAAGGTCGTTGCAGCAAACATAATCAGGATTTCAAAACGATATTGCCATAACAAGTCTAAATCAATCATTTCTGCCATCGCGATAAACAACAGAGTATTGGCCACCATGGCTAATAATTGGATGTCTTCTTTGTTGCGAAGATGACGATTCTTTTCTTCCAGCGTGGCTTTGACGCGTTGTAAAACAGTCATGAACAGACGGGCTGAAGTTTTGGTTTTTAATGCTTCTTGAGTCAAGGTTGCTTCATCGTTGCTGATGCGTTCATTTTCATGTTCAAGATGCTTGTTCATCATATGACTCACCGTCAGCGTAGCAAAGATTACCGCTAAGATGCCAGATAAATGCATGTGTGAATGACCACCAAAGAAATTGAGTAATACATAGAAATGCTCAGCAAGCACAAAAGCGCTATAACCCGCTAGAATTAAAATCATCATTTCAGCAATACGGTTGTGGGTGGTTTTCATCAGCATCAGCCCTATAAAACCAACGCTAACACCAATAAAGATAGAGCCAACAATCACCACGATACTGATTTCTGCAACATATAACGGTGTGATGACGCCCCCTTTAAGCGCGAATAAGCCAATAAAAACAAAGACGATTAAAGCCGTTGCGTCATTAAACAAGCTTTCACCTTCAGCTAACATTTTGAGTTGATGTGGCAATTGAAACTTTGAAAAAATACTCACCACCGAAACGGGGTCAGTTGCCAGTACCATGGAAAATAGCATCACAACAGCGGCGTTGCTTAAGTGGTAATCCCTGAATAACCAGTCTGATATGGCTAATGCCACCATGACGGATAGCGACACGGCAACAATCGACAGATACAACAAACTTAAGCCATGTTTTTTTAAGTCACGTAGTTTCAGTTCTAAAGCGTCCGAGATTAGCAGCACTGGCAGTAAAAAGATGACTAGTTTGGCAAAGCTTTCTGCATCGCCTGTCATCATCGGTGCTTGTTTAATCACATTATGCGCTGCAAATGAAAGCGCGATTAAGCTCAGTGGAGAAGGGACTTTAAATTTTTCTTCAAGCTGCAAGGCTAAAAATAGAATACTTGCAACCATGACCAATGTTGTAATCATCATCGTCTTAGTTTTTAATCATTATTGACACAATCTATTATCGCATACAGCCATGCATATGGTTTGACTTGCATTGAAACATGGTTGAATGTGCCTACAAATGCATCATTCGTAGACATGAACATTGTTCAAACTAGTTGGAAAAGGTGGATGAAAAAAAAGAGGCTGTTAGCCCCTTTTTTTGTCCATCCATCACGCGTGTTAACGACTATTCAATTAATAACTCTAATTTTCCTGGAACACCATTCATCGCATCTGCATCTTCCAGTGGCTCTTTACGAGCTGAAATAATAGGCCATGTTTTAGCAAGGCGTTCATTGAGCTCAATAAAATGCTGTTGGTCAGCAGGCACATCATCCTCAGCAAAAATCGCCTCAGCAGGGCATTCAGCAACGCATAGCGTGCAATCAATACAATCATCAGGGTTGATGGCTAGAAAGTTTGGTCCTTCTACAAAGCAATCAACAGGGCAGACATCAACACAGTCTGTATATTTACATTGAATACAATTCTCAGTGACTACATACGTCATTTTCGTTCCTTTATAAAATCTTTTGTAATGATAATCTAATTTATCTATTTTAATAATAAGGTGATTAATAATCTGCCTAAAAAAATTGACTAAACAATCATGCCGGCACCCACCGTGCCGTTGGTACTTTCGTCAATCACAATAAATGCACCGGTTGCACGGTTTGTTTTATAGCGGTCGACCATTAAGGGCTGAGCTAATTTAAAACTAACGCGTGCGATATCATTCATTTTCAAATCACTTGTTTGTTGCTCTTCTAATGTGTTGACGTCTACTTTAAAATGAATATGACCAATTTTTGCTTTCGAGTCGCGTGTGGTATGGCGCACGATATAAGTACGCGCTGTTGACAGCGGTGTTTCACCTAACCAGCAAACATAAGCCTCAATTTGTTTAACCGCCTCGGGCGCCTCATTACTTTTGACAATCATATCGCCACGAGAAGTATCAATCTCATCCTCTAGCAAGAGCGTGACACTTTGCTCTGTTTGCGCGCTTTGCAGTTGTGCATCACCCAGTTGAATAGCTTTTACTTTAGATTGATAACCATTCGGTAGCACTGTCACAGCATCGCCCACCGCAATGTCACCAGACTCAACTCTGCCCATAAAGCCTCTGAAATCATGCAGTTCAGCATCAGCACTAGCGTGAGGGCGGCAAACAAACTGCACTGGAAAACGAAATTGTTCCGATTGTTCGGTATGCGCTGCAGGTGCTTTTTCTAATATTTCTATCATCGTTTCACCTTGATACCAAGGCATATTGTCCAAACGGTCCACCAACATATCACCATTAAGCGCCGACATAGGAATAAAGCGAATATCACGTGCACTGGCTAAGCCTATTTCTTCTGCAAACTGCATGTAATCGGCACAAATTTTATCGTAAGTTACTTGGCTATAATCAGCTAAATCCATTTTATTGACAGCAACCACAATATGCGGAATACCAACCAAATGCGCTAGATAACTATGACGACGAGTCTGTGTTAAAACACCTTTACGCGCATCAATCAGGATGATTGCAAGATTGGCCGTAGAAGCGGCAGTGACCATATTGCGCGTATATTGCTCATGTCCTGGAGCGTCAGCAATGATGTATTTGCGCGTGCCTGTGCTGAAATAGCGATAAGCGACGTCAATGGTAATACCTTGCTCACGCTCAGCTTGTAAGCCGTCCGTCAATAGTGACAAATCAACCGCTTCCATGCCGCGTTTTTTCGAGGTATTGGCAATATTGGTCATGGTATCGGCAAGAATGGTTTTGCTATCAAATAGCAAGCGACCAATCAGCGTACTTTTGCCATCATCAACACTGCCGCAAGTCATAAAGCGTAATAAAGAATCATTTTCTAGCATATGATTTTCTTGGATTGTACTCATTAGAAATAACCTTCCTTCTTACGTAATTCCATTGATGCATCAGAGGTTTGGTCGTCTAAGCGAGTCGCTCCACGCTCTGTAATGGTTGTTGTTGCTGTTTCAATCACAATTTTCGCCGTGGTATCTGCATCAGAATAAACAGGTGCGGTACAAGTAATATCACCCACGGTTCTAAACCGTACTTGTTTAGTAACAATCGCCTCACCAGCCTTAGGTTGATTAATGACTTCACCACTGGCTAAAGGCACGTTAGCTGGAATAATATCGCCATTGCGCAGAATCACATCACGGTCGTGTGCATAATAAATACTCGGTAATTCAAGCTGTTCACGTTCAATGTATTGCCACACGTCCATTTCTGTCCAATTAGAGATGGGGAAAGCGCGAATATTCTCGCCTTTGTGCGCACGCGCATTATAGAGATTCCATAATTCTGGACGCTGGTTTTTTGGGTCCCATTGTCCAAACTCATCACGGAAACTCATGATGCGCTCTTTTGCACGCGCTTTTTCCTCATCACGTCGTGCGCCACCAATACAGCAATCAAAGCCAAATTCTTCAATCGCCTCCAACAGCGTAACTGACTGATGTTTATTGCGTGGCTCGTCAGGATGTTTTAAAACAACCGTACCGCGTGCCATGGAATCTTCTAGAGACCGAACAATCAGACGCTCATTAATTTCTGCTGCGCGACGGTCACGAAACTCAATCACCTCTTGATAATTGTGACCAGTATCAATATGCATCAAAGGAAACGGAAAGCGGCCAGGTCTAAACGCTTTTTCAGCTAGGCGAACAATACAAAGAGAATCTTTGCCACCTGAAAAAAGCAATACAGGATTACTGCATTGGCCAGCGACTTCGCGCAAAATATGGATGGCTTCTGCTTCTAGCCAATCTAAATGTGATAATGTTTTTTTAGTCATAATATTCAATAGTTAATGATAGTTTATTACTTCTTTACATGAAGTCCACATTCTTTACTGTTCGGGTCTTCCCACCACCAACGACCAGCACGAACATCTTCACCAATTGCAACAGCACGCGTGCATGGTGCGCAACCAATACTAGGATAAAACTGATCGTGCAATGCGTTATAAGGCACGTCATATAGGCGGATATAAGCCCAAACCTCTTGCTCAGTCCAATCGCTTAATGGATTGAATTTTTCTAACTGGTTGCCCTCATCAAATTCACGAGTAGGCAAGCTACTACGAGTTGCTGCTTGTTCTGCGCGCATGCCAGTAATCCAAGCTTGTTTATGTGCCAAAGCACGCTTTAAAGGTTCTACTTTACGCATATCACAACACGCTTTGCGCAGTGTGATGCTTTCATAAAAAGCGTTAATCCCTTTTGTGCGCACATAATCTTCTACCGCCTCATGTTTAGGAAAAAAGACAACTGGTTTCGTTGTATAGTTTTTTTCAACTTTCGCCATTAGCGTGTAAGTTTCAGCAGGTAATCGACCAGTATCTAAAGAGAAAATCTCAATCGCTAACTTTTCTTTAGCAATAATATCCGTTAGCACCATATCTTCTGCACCATAACTATTGGCAAAAGTAATCGCACTAAAAGTTTTGCTAGCGACTTGGAGCAAATCCAATACCGCAGCGCGCTTTGCTTTTACGCTGGCTACTAACGCATCGGTTAATTCAGGCAATGTAGCAGGGTTGCTCGCAGCGGGTTTTATCATACTGACACCAAACGACATTAGCAGCTCACTCTAACCACAGTCATAGCTGGCTCCGATCTAATCGACGCCATACAGGCACATCGTTACTTGCACCTTGGTAAGGTTGGGTAAAATCATTCAAGCTGGCAATGGCTTCTTCTGCATTACGTCCATCTTTGATTAGATAACTATCAAAGCCAGAACGCTGCAAGAAAAATAATTGGTCACGCATAATGTCGCCAACGGCGCGTAATTCATTTTTAAAACCATAACGGGTGCGCAATAAATTACCAAGCGTAAAATTGCGGCCATCAGCAAAGATTTGAACGTACACGGCAATTACTGGCAGACTATTTAAATTCTCAAAAGCCTCAACGAGTTGCTCAATCGGCTCATGCGTTTGCAACACAATCCCAATCTCACCTGCCGCTAATCGTTGCGCAAGACTCTCTTTTTTGGCTAGCCATACTGCTAGCGGGATTAATACTTTTCCAGCAGGAATCAATGTTGCATCAATTTGCTTTTGAGTAAACGTTTCTTCGCCATGCAGCTTAAACATCACCACTTTACCAGCTTGTTTGCGAACAGGTTCATCACCAAAGCTAGGTGGAATCACCCGCGTCCACTCGTCGTGTGCAATTTGCTTGCCTTTAATCAGCTGACTCATGATGACACCTCCGTATTTTCTAAATACACATGGTTTTTAAATGGGTCCATACCAATGCGTCTAACGGTGTCGATAAAGCGTTCTTCTGGCGTGCGTTCTTGCACATAAACATCAATCAATTTTTGTACTACGCTTGGCATTTCGTCAGCAGAGAAAGAAGGCCCAATCACATTGCCTAAGCTCGCATCATTGCCTTGTTTACCACCAATAGACACCTGATACCACTCGGTATCGCCTTTATCCACCCCCAAAATACCGATATGGCCGACATGGTGATGACCGCAAGCATTCATACAGCCTGAAATATTAATTTCAATATCACCAATATCATGTAAATAATCTAAATCGTCAAACTGTGCTTGAATCGACTGTGCAATTGGAATGCTTTTAGCGTTAGCCAAGCTACAGAAATCACCACCAGGACAACAAATAATATCGGTTAATAAGCCAATATTAGGCGTCGCCAAACCAGCAGCGCGAGCTTTTTCCCAAACACTGAATAAGTCACTCAACTTAACATCAGCCAAAATCAAGTTTTGTTCATGTGAAACGCGCAATTCACCAAAACTATAAGCATCAGCCAAATCTGCCACGACATGCATCTGTGCGCTAGTCGCATCGCCTGGCGCTTCGCCATGGGTTTTTAATGATAATGTCAGTGCACGATAACCAGGTATTTTATGGGCATGCACACAGCGTTTTACCCAAGCGGCAAACGCAGGATTGCTCGCTAAATGCAGATCAAAACTAGCCTCATTAGCAGGCAACGTTTCATAAGGCATCGGCTCAAAGTAGGTCGACACGCGATCAAACTCAGCTTGTGTAATCGTGAGTGGACCATCTTTTAAATGAGCCCATTCAGCTTCTACTTGTGCTTTGAATGCCTCTATACCAATCGCCTTCACTAAAATCTTAATCCGCGCTTTGTATGAGTTATCGCGACGACCATGAATATTGTAAATACGGATAATCGCTTCACAGTAGCTTAAAGCGTGTTGCCATTCTAGACTTTCATGAATCACGGTTCCCAAGATAGGTGTACGGCCTAAACCACCACCCACCCAAACTTTAATCCGCAGTTCTTCGTTTTCATTCTTAAAGAATTCCATGCCAATATCATGCATCTGCACCACAGCACGGTCATCTTTTGTGCCCGAAACAGCAATCTTGAATTTGCGAGGCAATAAAGCAAACTCAGGATGAAACGTGCTCCACTGGCGGATGATTTCTGCCATAGCACGTGGGTCGAATAATTCATCAGGCGCAACACCTGCAAATTGATCTGTCGTAATGTTGCGAATACAGTTACCAGAAGTTTGGATAGCATGCATCTCAACGGTTGCAAGCTCTTCTAAAATATCAGGCACATCTTCTAATTTAGGCCAGTTTAACTGTAAGTTTTGACGAGTGCTAAAGTGACCATAATCTTTATCGTATTTCTTGGCGATATCGCCCAGCTTATGAAGCTGCTTACTGGATAGCAAGCCATAAGGAACAGCAATCCGCAACATTGGCGCTAATCGTTGAATATATAAGCCATTCTGTAAGCGGATAGGGCGGAACTCTTCCTCTGTTAATTCGCCTGCTAAATAACGGCGTGTTTGATCGCGATACTGTGCGACGCGTTCGTTAACAAGTTGCTGGTCAATTTTGTCGTATTTATACATGTCTTTTGCTAATTGAAAGTTAGCCCTCTATTTTAATCTAAATTGCTTTATTTAATAAGGTGTTGCTTCATCTTTTGTGACTTTTTTCGGCTGCTAAGTTGTTTTAAAACAATGATTAAAACAAGAAAAGCAATGCCAATTGAAACATTCATCTGAGGAAAAGCTAGTTTCTGTCCCACATAAACCAAAACCAATGCAAGCAACAAACGAATCCAATGTTCGGCTACTTTTGCACTTAAATGACTTCCTATCCAAATACCTGGAATAGAGCCAATCAGTAAGGTGCCCAATAGTGAATAGTCAACTGTGCCTAAGCTAATATGACCCAAACCAGCCACCAATGTCAGTGGGACGGCATGGGCAACGTCAGTACCAACGATTTTGCTAATCGGCTGCTTAGGATATAAGATTAAAAGCGCGGTAACCCCAAGCGCACCAGCACCAACCGAAGTCAGCGTGACCAAACAACCCAACGTCAGCCCTAAAATTACAGTCAAAGCTGGCGCATAAGCGGGGTTTACCCAGTGGCCATTTTTAGAAAAGCTGGCAAGTTGCGTACGAAAAATCACCGATAAAGCAGTTAACATCAATGCAATACCCAGCCAAAACTTAATGGTTAATACCGCGCCTTCAGAAGCAATATCCATATTGCCCAGCACAATAGTGGTCAAAATAGTGGCTGGAACACTACCGATGGCCAACAAGCGAACAATACGCCAATCAATATTTCCCAATTTCCCATGCGCAAAAATGCCCGCAGACTTGGTAATCGCCGCATAAAGCAAATCAGTACCCACCGCTACAGCAGCAGACTGATGAAAGAAAATCAGCAAAATAGGCGTCATTAAAGAGCCGCCACCCACGCCAGTGAGGCCAACAAGCAATCCGACAACAAAGCCAGCTAATATGTGAAAAAGATCCATCGTTGCGTCTAAGCTACTTTAATGAAATGCGATTGTGACTAAGTCAATTAATAATAGGCGCGTAATATAGCAGTTTTTTATATAATCATTTAATATTATTTTATTATTAATTTATGTTATTTTGTTATATAGGAACCAATGCGGTTTTTTTAGGATAAAAAAATGAAATTACACCAGCTAAAATACGTACACGAAGTAGCAAGACAAGGCTTGAGTGTATCCGCCGCAGCCGAAACTTTGCACACTTCACAGCCAGGTGTTAGCAAGCAAATTCAATTATTTGAAGAAGAGTTGAATCTGCAAATCTTTCAACGCAATGGTAAGCGGCTAACTGGGATTACCATGCCAGGTCAAATCATTCTCAAACTAGCGGCAAACGTCATGTTTGAGCTAGATAATATTAAACGCGTCGGTGATGAATTCAGCAAAGTGGAATCAGGAACATTAACCATTGCCACCACCCATACCCAAGCACGCTATAAACTACCTGCAGCGATTCAACAATTTATGCTGGCTTATCCGCAAGTCAAGCTAAATCTACATCAAGGCAACCCAACACAAGTCACAGACTGGGTGGCAACTGGCGAAGCTGATATAGGTATTGCCACAGAATCCATCGGTCAAGAGCCACGTTTAGTTTGTTTGCCTTGTTATGAATGGAACCGCAGTTTGGTCGTTCCAAAAGGCCACCCATTAACGCAAGCACCATTGCTAAGCTTGCAGGACTTCGCCCATTACCCTTTAATCACTTACGACTTTGCATTTACGGGCAGTACCACCGTCTCAAAAGTGTTTCACGATGCAGGAGTCACCCCCAACGTCGTGCTTACCGCGATTGATGCCGACGTAATCAAAACCTATGTGAATCTAGGCTTAGGCATCGGCCTGATTGCCAGTATGGCCTTTGATGAAAAGCGTGATGAAAGCCTAGTAAGGCTTGATTGCAGTCATTTATTCCCGCAAAGCACCACCTATCTTGGAATGCGCAAAGACACCTTTATGCGCGGTTACCTCTACGATTTTATTAGCATGCTATCGCCACAGTTTAATCGCTCGGCAATAGATGAAGTATTTAAGATAACACGTTAAAATAAACACCTCGACTCTGAAAAGAGGATGCTTACAAAAAGGCGAGTATGTTAAAACCCAACAGTATCGCAATACTAGCAATGATGCTGATTAGTTGCGCCAGTGCGCCAAAATACGCGCAAACAGACCCCAAAGCCACGCAGCCCCAATCGGCAATTTACGAAGTAGCTGTTAAAGAAGGCATCAGCTATCAAGAAGTGATGGACAGTCTAAAAAGCATCTCAGAAGGGATGAACTTTGTGAACCCCGCTAACTTCCCAATTGGCGAACATATCAAACAGCGCGGAATCGACCCCCAAGGCATTAAAGAAGTACACGCCTTTTGTAACCTCACAATGGGCACCGAAATCATACTCGACCACCCAGAATTTCTTGTTTTCGCACCATGTCGCATAGCCATCTACGAAAAGCCAGACAGTCACAACGTCATGAAACTGTATATTGCTTTAGCAAGACCAACCTCCGACTTAAACAACATTCCCAACGCAACAGCACGCGCCCGACTAGCCGCACAACAGCTAGAAGAAGCATTAATCAAGCTTATTCAAAGAGCCAGCGAAGGCGACTTTTAAACCAGCAAAACCCATCGCATGGTTTTTTTAAGCAACAAACTTCACTTTGTTTGATTTATATCAATACCCACTAATCAGAATCGTATTAATCTTAGCGGTTACATTAAACAATGATTGAATAAAAGAACTTAACCCCCCAAGCCTTTTATCTTAATCACCGTTGATTAGAAAGCTCAAGCGACAGAGGGCGCAGCTTACCCCGTCTTAGCTAAGTAGTTTAATAAACGTCTTTAATGACTACGCAAAAAAAATAAATAATAGAGGTGAAAAAAAATGATGAAGCGGATGGCGGTCCTAACGCTTGTACGGATGGATGGTAAAGGTGTGGTGCAAAAAAAGAGCAAGACCCACACAGCAGTTAACTTAGTCGTGACAAATGGCTTTTTCAAAGTGGTCGGAAGGTAGCTGATGAAAAAGCCCAAAATGCATACCCTGAATATCACTGTTTCTGGCGCTGGTCAAAATGTCAAATTTTGCCTATCAATCAATTGAGATGTCTGAGTTGTATTATCGTATTTAGTTTTTTCTCCGATCCTATTTTTAGCATGTCTAAGGCTAATTTTTTTACTGTATTGGTCTATGAAAGGGGCGAACCCAATCGCACTGGTGTTTTAGAAAATAAAGTATTAGTTGATGTATGGATGAGGTTGAAGAACTAAAATCTAGAAAGTCTACTAAGACTAGTCGGTTAGTAGTTTGTCTGCACGCCTAAAAACAATATGTGGTTCATCACATTTGAGTTTTTAATGACATTGATATACTGATTTTGATATCCAAATTCATACGCAAGCGAAGGGTTGATGCGGTAATTGAGTCCGACAAATAGTCGATTTTGATTAAAGCTTGATTGCGGACCGTTTTTGGTGTCATTTAAATGAATAAAAACTTCTTCATTAATGGCTAATGACAGTCTTTTATGCCAGTGACTAAGCGGGTGCGTGTAACGAGCAAAATATCGAAGTCGATAGGCTATTTCATCTGCGCTATCAATCCATCTTTGTTCAAATCGTATGCGATGGGCAAGAGCATTGCCATGATTAAGGGGTTGTTTAATGAATAACTCTTGAAATGAACGATGCTCAACGTTTTTAGGGTCGTAAGTTGGGATGTACGCATAGCCTTGGTAAAGACCAATATTAGAGGTGATTTGATAGCCTAATGCACCTCTTAATAATAACGTATCCAGTGTACGGTCATGTCCATTCGGCGTGTCGCTTAAGGTGAACCTAGGCTGTATATCAACAAATGCGTTAACAGTATCAGTGAATTTAATTCGACTCAGCGACATAAGCCAAGTGCTGGTGCGCGATGACTCTGCAAACCCTAAGGCTGGAAAAAAGATGAGAAGTAAAGCGAAATATCGCATGAGTTTGACCACGAATGTTGTTCCAGATAATTGATAAAAAATAGCGCGGCAAAAAGCATTTCAGTAATAATGCCATTTTAAGGAATCATTTTAATCGATATAAACGACTTTTTGATTAACCAAACCATGCAGGGTTTAACGGTTGGATAGAGCACTTTAGTCTTGAGAATAGATCAGTGAAGATCGAATTAAAAAGGGAGCGTGAGCTCCCTTTGTTTGTGCTGAATGCTAGATTACTTGTTCATAACGTACATTGTTACTTCAAAGCCAAAACGCATTTCAGTCGCTGCTGGTGTTGTCCACATAATGATTTCCTTTAAGTTGTTTTCGATTAGAAGTATGT
>Ga0129324_10001704_pt1 | contig 13968 bp, 16 predicted proteins | sample CPBDNA_7_FD_96879 | JGI IMG/M metagenome (GOLD analysis project Ga0129324, IMG submission 96879) | Freshwater to marine salinity gradient microbial communities from Chesapeake Bay, USA - CPBay_Spr_15_0.2_DNA | ecosystem: Environmental > Aquatic > Marine > Coastal | place: USA: Chesapeake Bay... | reverse complement strand
TCAAATCTATCCGTTGGCTGTGCAGTGGATCGCCGAAGGCCGGGTGCGGATCAGCGGTGAAGTGGTGCGCGTGCAAGGCGTGAGCCCACCCGACGGCGCGCTGATTAATCCGGCGAACCCATAAAAAGAAACCCCCGCCAACCGGCAGGGGTTCCCTTTAATAACATCTTCCGTCGCGTTAGCCGACGATATCGGTCTCGGCGAAGAAAAAGGCGATTTCAATCGCGGCGTTTTCCGGCGAATCCGAACCATGGACCGAGTTCGCTTCGACGCTTTCGGCAAAATCCTTACGGATCGTCCCTTCGTCGGCGTTGGCCGGGTTCGTTGCACCCATGATTTCGCGGTTCTTGGCGACGGCGCCTTCACCCTCGAACACTTGCGCGACAACTGGACCAGAGGTCATGAAGTCGCACAGGTCGTTGAAGAACGAGCGCTCTTTGTGAACACCGTAAAAAGCTTCGGCCTGCACGCGGGTCAGTTGGAGACGGCGCTGTGCGACGATGCGCAAACCGTTGTCTTCAAAGCGCGCATTGATCTTGCCGGTCAAGTTGCGGCGGGTCGCATCGGGTTTGATGATCGAGAGGGTCCGTTCAACGGCCATGTCTCGCTCCTAAATGTTGTTGCAGTTAAAACTCGTCGCCAACACATACGCATTTAAGCGCATATGCGTAAAAAGAAAGCCCCTCATCAGGGGCGGGCGGGTTATAACGGTCCCGTTGCGGGGTGGCAAGCCTCTATACAGGTTGATGCCATCGTAAAATTTTTAGCAGAAAAGGCCCTAAGCCATGATCGTCGACCATCGTACCTATACCATCGCGCACGGACGTAACCGAGAATACCTTGCTGTGTTCGAAGCCGAGGGATTACCGGTACAACTCAAGCATTTAGGCCACTTAATCGGCTATTTCATCACCGCCGTCGGCCCCGTGAACGAGGTCGTGCACTTGTGGGGCTATGCGGACTTCGCCGATATGGAAGCCCGCCGCAAGGCCCGTGACGCCGACCCGGCGTGGGATACCTATAAACGCAATTCTGCGGGTATGCTGGTTGATCAACGCAATAAGATTCTCAGCCCAGCGTCGTTTTCTCCCCTGAAGTAATTGAGTCCTTCTCCCCCATTTTATGGGGGAGAGGCTAGGTGAGGGGGCCTGAGCACTAGCCCCGTAGTCTCGCCAGTTCATCCCCATACCCTGCCGGGTCGATGCGGATATCGAGCAGTTTGCGCCCGGGTTTACGCAGCGCCAGCTTCAGCGCGTCCGCATCTTCAATTACCTCGGAAGCCCAGCCTAAGGTTTGCGCGACGGCGGCATAGTCAATCAGTGGCGAGCGGACACCGACGCTCGGGCGTTGCTGGCGTTGTTGTTTGATGTCGATCAACGACAGGGCGGCGTCATTGATTACGCAAAGCGTGATATCCAGATCCAGCTCAGTCGCCGTTGCCAGTTCGCCTAAACTCATCGCCAGGCCGCCATCACCGGTGTAGGCGATCACCGGCACGTCGGGTTCTGCCAATTTTGACGCAATCGCGGCGGGCAGGGCATAAGCCATGCTCGACAATCCATTTGATTTCAAAATGCCGAAAGGCTTGGCGCTCGGCCACAGACCAAATACCGCAAACATGTGTGCGCCCGCATCGACACAAAGCCGTGTCGCCGGATCCACAACGTCGGCCATCGCTTGGACCACATGCGCATTCGAAAACCCATTTCCGCGCGGTGCATAGATATCATTCATGTGTCCGCGCAAGGTTGCGATGTCGTCGCTTCGCCAAGCGTTGCTCTGTTTGGGCGTTAAGGCTGCCAACGTGCTGGACAGGTCACCGGTGACAGCGAAGTCGACCGGAACTCTTGGGTTCGTCGGTGCGGCTTCGCTCAACATTAACACCGGGGCATGGCCGTCCGGCCACGTACCTGGAATGCACTCAATCGCGTCGAAGCCGATGCCAATGATCAGATCAGCGTCGCCCAGCGCTTTGTTCTCACCCGAGGCTCCCGTGAACGGACCGATGAAGTGGGGCGCCTTGGCATCGATGACACCGCTTGCTTTATAGGTGGTAAAACACACTGCGCCCAAAGCGTCGGCAAATGCGCGCACGGCGTCACAATGCGCGCGGGCTTCAAGGCCAACGATGATCGCCGGTTTTCGGCTTGCCGCCAACATGGCCGCCGCACCATCGATATCGGCAGGTTCCGGCGCCGCATCTGGGAGATGGGGTGTCGGCTCGAATGCGCGTGCGTCACTGGCGGCGTCGCCTGCAGTCAGTTCCACCACGACCGGGCCTTCTGGTGCATGTATGCTTTGCGTCAGCAACGAGCTCAGCGTGGCCGCGCCGACGCCCGGCCGCAGCTGCGCGGTCCTGCGGGCCAGTGGCGCATACACGGCCTGCTGGTCAAAATGTTGGTGCAGGCTTGATGCCGGACCATCGATGAACAGCACCATCGGGGATCGTTCAAGACTTGCATACGCGATGCCGTTGACCGCGCTGGATGCGCCCGGGCCGACGCCGACCAGCACCGCGCCCGGTGCGCGGGTCAACTCGCCGGTGACCGCCGCCATGATGCTGGCCGCAGCTTCGGTGCGGGCGAGGGTAAAGGGGATTTCGACCCGCTTCGCCGCGTCCATGATATCAAGGCTGGAGCCACCGCCCGGAATGCCGAACGCGCGCGTGACCCCGTGATGTTTCAGTGTGCGGGCGATCTCGTCGGCCAGCGTGCCCATCAGATATTTCCGAACTTTTTCATGGCGTCTGAAAACGACAGGCCGCCTTTAATCGCATCTTCGGCTTTGCGGTCCTCGAGGGTAAACATCTCTGCCATCGTGATAACCTCGTCGAGCACGCCCGCCGGTATCGCCAGAATGCCGGTGTCGTCGGCGACGATCCAGTCGCCGTTGCTGATCAGTACGCCGTCAACGATGACCGTTCCGCCGGTCTCGGCAACCCGCAGTCGATGTCGTCCTGTGGTCGGGACCAGATGGCGGGTGAACACGTTAAAGCCCGCCGCCGCCGTTTCGTCGGCGTCGCGGGCACCGCCATCGACGGCGATGCCGGCAATGCCCTTGTGGGCTGCGGCCAAAGACGCCATGCCGCCCCACGTCGAATACGGCACGCCCTCGGCAGCAACAACGATGACCTCACCAGGGTTAGCGGCATCAATCATCGCACCGACGCGGAAATCTTCGGACGCAAAGGTGCCGTAGGGCCCGCTTTCTTCGCGCACCGTGCAGGCCGGTCCGCAAAACCGCATCCCCGGTTTAACCGGTTTCAAATTGACCAGGGTTTGATTTGGACAGTCGACCCGGTCCAAAGCATTGGCCAATGTCGATGTGGCGAGTGCGCCGAGTGTTTTTGCGATGTCGTCCATGCCCCCCCCAAAAAATGTTGTCCGAAGCTTAGCTGTTGTCGCAGGGCTCGGCCACCACCATCACCACCCCACGTTCAAAGTATTGTGCCCGGCGGGCATCATATGGAATTTGTCGTCTGCCCATGGGTGTGATGAAATAGTCGTCAAATCGGTCGTCATGAACCGAACGCATGAAAATACATTGGGAGACATCTGATGACGGACATTAGCCGCTGCCTTGCCGACTTTGCTGCGGGTTTACATTACGAAGACTTGCCCACCGACGTTGTTCAACGCACCAAGCTTCTTATCCTTGATACCGCCGGCATCATGGTCCGCGCCCGCAATGATGCGGAATCGACACCGGCCATGGTCCGCGCAATTGAGCGATTGGGCCTTGCGACCGGGGACTGCGCCGTACCTGGCGATGTGAAAACCTATGCGCCCTCGGCAGCCGCTTTGTTGAACGGTACGCTAGCGCACTCATTGGATTTTGACGATACCCACGCCGAAGCCTCGCTGCATTCATCGGCACCGATTGTGCCGGCTGCATTGGCCGCAGCTGAAATGATGGGGGCATCGGGCAAAGATTTGATTGCGGCCTGCGTCGCCGGGTATGAAGTTCAAATCCGCCTGTCGTTGGCGCTCGGGCCGACGGATCATTATGATCGCGGCTACCATCCGACGGCGACGTGCGGCATCTTCGGTGCCGTGGCGGCCGCCGGTAAGTTGCTCGGTATGGACGCCGATCAAATAGACAGCGGCTTCGGGATCGCGTTGTCGCAATCGGCAGGCTCGATGCAGTTCCTGGCCGATGGCGCCTGGACCAAGCGTTCGCATGTCGGCCAAGCCGCGCAGAACGGTTTAATGTGCGCGGTGATGGCGCTCGAAGGCTTTAAGGGGCCGCGTCATGCGTTTGAAGGCAAATGGGGCTTTTTCCATGCCTACGCGCCGAACGCCGACCACGCCAAGGCGACCAAAGACCTGGGCACGCATTGGGAAACCATGCGTTTGGCGGTGAAGCCGTTCCCAAGCTGCCGCTACACCCACGCGGCGATGGATGCCCTGCAAAAGATTATGAAAGACGAAGGCGTTACCGCCGACGAAGTCGAAGCGGTCGAAATCGGCCTGCCGATGACAGGCATGAAGATCGTGTCGTTCCCCGAAGACGCCAAGCACAATCCGGAAAGCGTTGTCGACGGCCAATTCTCGATGCCGTTTTGCGCCGCCGTGGTGCTGCGTGAGGGCACGATGCTGTGGGATCACTACGCAAAACATCTGAAAAATCCGGACACCTTGGCGCTGACGAAAAAAGTCACCTGCGTCAATGATCCCGAAGTCGAGGCGCTGTTCCCGGCCAACATGGCGGGTAAGGCGACGGTTAAAACCGCACGCGGCACGTTCTCAGTGTTGGTCAACATGCCGAAGGGCGAGCCGGCGAACTTTATGACCGTGGCCGAATTCCGCGGCAAGTTCTCGGGTCTGTCCGAGCCGTACCTCGGCGTCGACGGCGCCGGTCGGTTTGCCGATGCGATTATGGGGCTAGAGACGCAGAACTCGGTCTCAGCCGTCCTCGCCGCCGGCAAGCCGCAAGCGCAGGCGGCAGAATAATGGTCGCAGAAGCAAAAGAAGTCGGCCCAAACCGATATCGTGAATCCTATGGGCGCTACCTTGAAGACTTTAATGTCGGCGATGTATATGAGCATCGACCCGGGCGCACGCTGACAGAGACCGACAATACATGGTTCACGCTGTTGACCATGAACCAGCATCCGCTGCACTTCGATGCCGAATACGCCAAGCATTCCGAGTTCGGCAAGCCGCTGATGAATTCGTGCCTGACCTTGTCGGTGGTCGCAGGGATGAGTGTGTCCGACGTCAGTCAAAAGACCATCGCCAATTTGGGGTGGGACAAGGTCAAAATGCCGGCCCCGGTGTTCAACGGCGATACGCTGTACGCCGAAAGCGAAGTGTTGGCGATCCGCGAGAGCAAATCGCGCCCGACCCAGGGGATTGTGACGATCAAAACGATTGGCAAAAACCAGGACGGTGTCGAGGTGATTTCGTTCGAACGCGCGATGCTGATCCCGAAACGCGGCCACGCCGTCGATGATAAGTTAGATTATTAAGGCGATTTTAACGCACCTCGTCACCCCCGCTTAGGCGGGGGGCCATGTCGAGATGGATTCCCGCCTGCGCGGGAATGACGGAGAGATGCAGGAATGATCAAAAGGGAAAGAAAACATGCCTGACGCTTCTATGAGTGACGACAGCGCGCTGATTCTGGATGCGGTCGATAAATTTTTGGAAAAGGACGTGGCGCCGTACGTCCGTAATCTGGAAGCGGCGGATGAATATCCGACGCAGGTCGCAGACAAGTTGGCCGAGTTGGGCATGTTCGGCGCGACGATCTCGGCGGAATATGGCGGCTTGGGGTTGGAGATCAAAACCTATTCGAAAATTGTCGAGCGGGTGGCAGCTGTATGGATGTCGGTTTCCGGTATTTTCAATTCGCACCTGATCATGGCTGCTGCGGTGGAGCGTTTCGGCAACGAGGATATGAAGCGGGAATACCTGCCGAAGTTCGCGGCCGGTGACATCCGCGGCGGCATCGCGCTGACAGAACCTGACGCCGGCACCGACCTGCAAGCGATCCGCACCCGCGCCGTCCGAGATGGTGATGAATATGTCATCAACGGCACCAAGACCTGGATCACCAATTCGGTGAAAGGTGATATGCTCGCCGTACTGGTGAAAACCGATCCGGACGCCGAGCCGCGCCATCGCGGGATGAGCTTGATCCTGGTGCCAAAATCCGCCGGCTATAAAGCGCATAAGCTTAAAAAACTTGGTTACCGAGGGATTGATACCGGCGAGGTTGAGTTCGTCGACGTACGCGTACCCGTGACAAATCTGATCGGTGATGCCGAAGGGCGGGGCCTACAACAAATTCTGGGCGGGCTTGAGCTTGGTCGTATCAACGTGGCGGCGCGCGGTGTCGGTGTCGCAAATGCGGCACTGCAGGACTCGCTCGATTACGCCACGCAGCGCAAGACCTTCGGCAAACCGATTGCCGAACATCAAGCGATCCAAATCAAACTCGCTGATATGGCAACCCGGGTGCAGGCGGCGCGCAAGTTGGTCGAAGACGCCGCTGTTGCCTACGACGCCGGGGAACGCTGCGATATGGAAGCGGGTATGGCGAAATTGTTCGCCACCGAAGCCGCCATGGAAAATGCTGCCGAAGCGATGCGGATTCACGGCGCTTACGGTTACTCGCCCGAATACAACGTAGAGCGCTATTACCGCGACGCACCGTTGCTGTGCATCGGCGAGGGAACCAACGAGTTGCAACGTATTATTATTGCCAAACAACTTGTGGAGCGGCACGGACAATGAGCGATACCCCACTACCCCTTGACGGCGTGCGCGTGCTGGCGGTTGAACAGTATGGTGCAGGCCCGTTCGGGACCATGTTCCTGGCCGATCAAGGCGCCGAAGTTGTAAAGATCGAAAACCCTGTCGGTGGCGATTTCGCCCGTGACATCGGACCGTATTGGTTCAAGGACGGGTCTTCGGAATTCTTTCATGCATACAACCGCAATAAGCGTTCGATGACGTTGGATTTAACCTCGACGGAAGGCCGTGAAGTCTTCCGTGACTTGGTGGCGCGTGCGGATGCGGTGTCGTCGAACCTGCGTGGCGACGTGCCGGAAAAGCTCGGCATCACTTATGCAGACTTGCAGGATGTAAACCCGCGTATCGTCTGTGCGCACCTTTCGGCGTATGGGCGCGAGGGGCCGCGTAAAAACTGGCCGGGGTTTGATTATCTGATGCAAGCGGAAGCCGGATGGTTTTCGCTGACCGGTGAGCCTGAGAATCCACCGACCCGGTTCGGTCTCTCGGTGGTTGATCAGATGACCGGCTTGGCACTCGCCTATGCGGTGTTGGCCGGGATCACAGGTGCTCGTGCCACCGGGATCGGGCGCGATATGGATGTGAGCTTGTTCGACATCGCGTTGTCCAACCTTGGTTATCCGGGGATGTGGTACTTGAATGAAGGCCATGTGCAGACGCGTCTCGCGCGTTCCGCGCATCCGGCGTTGACGCCCTGCCAGTTGTACCAAACCAAAGACGGCTGGATTTACCTGATGTGCAACAAGGAAAAATTCTGGCCGGCGCTCTGCAATGCCATCGGCAAGCCCGAATGGGGAACCGATCCGCGCTTCAAGACCTTCAAAGAACGCTTCGACAACCGCCCGTTGATCGAAGAATTATTGGACGCTGCGTTGTCGGCGAAGACCACGGCTGAATGGCTGAAGGTATTCGCCGGCAGCGTGCCGGGAGCTGCGATCAATGACGTTAAAGAAGCGCTCGACAACCCGTTCGTTACGGATGAGGGACGCATCCAAGAGATCGATTTGGAAGGTCACGGCACCTATAAATATATGGCGCCGGCTGTACGCTCAGGTGGTGCGCCGGCACCCGCGAACCCGGCGCCAAAGCTGGGCGTGGATACGGAATACTTATTGCGTGACGCAGGGTATGACGATGATCGGATTGAAGCCTTGCGCGTGAAGAAAGTTATTTGAATAAACGATCCTTCGCGACGACGCAGCCGCGTCTATAAGGATGAATGTAGGGGACGGACAAGATGCCGCTAACACTTGCTGAAAAAATTATCGCGAAAGCGTCGGGACGCGACAGCGTGACACCGGGCGAAATCGTGACGTGTCATGTCGATCTTGCGATGATGCATGACAGCGCCGGGCCGAGAAGTGCCGGCAAGTATCTGGATGAACTCGGTGTGCCGGTGTGGGATTTGGATAAACTGGTGGTGATCACCGACCACTACATCAACAGCGACGATGCGGAGTTCAACGCGATCCAGACGCACGCGCAAGGCTGGGTCAAAGATCACAACGTCAAAAATTTCATCAAGGAACAAGGTATCTGCCACATCGTGCTGCCGGAAAGCGGGCACGTGAAGCCGGGGCAGTTCATTGTCGGCGGCGACAGCCATTCCTGTACCGGCGGCGCATTCGGCACGTTCATGGTCGGCATCGGTGCGACCGAGATGGCGGGCGTCTTGGCGACCGGCGAAATCTGGGTCCGCGTACCTGAGACCGTGCGGATCGACGTGCGGGGCGCGCTGCGACCGGGGGTTTCCGCAAAGGACATTATCCTCAAGCTTTGTGGCGAATACGGGATCATGGGCTTTAATTATCAAGCGCTGGAATATGCGGGTACCGCCGTTGACGCAATGTCGGTGCAAGAGCGTATGACGCTCGCCAACATGGCCGCGGAACTCGGTGCCAAGGCCGGTTATTGCCTGCCCGACGAAAAAACCCGCGACCAGCTCGACGCCTGGGGTGCCACCGATATTGATATTGATACCTGGCGATCTGACGCCGATGCGCCCTATAAAAAAACCATCACCATTGATGGCGATACGCTGAGCCCACAGGTGGCCGCGCCGTCTAGCCCTGAAAATGCAGGCCCGGTCGAAGATCATCTCGGCACCAAGTTGGATCAAGCGTATCTGGGCGCATGCACGGGCGCAAAGTTGGACGACCTGCGCATGGCCGCCGAAATCCTGAAGGGCCGCAAGGTGCCAGCGGGGTTTAAATTTATGGTCGCACCGTCATCCATTCCGATGGGCGAACAAGCCCGGGCCGAGGGTATTCTCGACATCATCGAAGCCGCCGGCGGGCAAGTGTTGCCGGTCGGCTGCGGCGGTTGCATCGGTTTGGGCGCAGCGCGGCTCGAAGAAAATGCGGTCGGCATTTCATCGACCAACCGGAACTTTGTCGGGCGCGCCGGGCCGAAATCATCAAAGCTGTTTTTGGGCTCGCCCTACACGGTTGCAGCCTCGGCGCTTAAAGGTGAGATCGCAGATCCACGGGAATTTTTAGGGGAGGGCGCTTGATCATGAAAACCATTGAAGGACGCGCCTGGGCCTATGGCGCCAACATCGATACCGATGCGCTGGCACCGATCGGTTCGTATTCCGGGACCGGAGATTTATCGGTGGGCGCCGGCCAGTGTTTGCGGGACCTTGATCCGAACTTCGCCAAAAGCGTTGTCGAGGGTGACGTATTTGTCGCCACCGATAACATGGGTATAGGCTCGTCTCGGGAAATGGCGCCGATGTTTTTGCACACGCTCGGCATTCGGTGCGTTCTGGCCCACTCGTTCGCACGGATATTCTATCGCAATTGCTTCAATATCGGGTTGCCCGCGTTGGTCTGTGCCGAAGCCGGGCAAATCAAGATGGGTGATGTGATCAAGGTCGACCCCGCGTCCGGTAAAGTCACTAACGAAACCCAAGGTACGACGTATCAATGCCAGCCGATCCCAGAACACCTCATGGGGATCGTCGAAGCCGGCGGCCTGATGCCTTACTTGGAAAAGCGCTTAAAGGCGGGGTAGCGCGGTCTTACTGATTATAGGCTGTTTCGGTTACCACTTGGCGTGCCTCAGCCAAGATCAATTGACCCGCGCGCCAATCGTGGTCTTCAATCATCAGCGCCCAAACCTTGGGGATCCCGCGTTGCCGCGCATACGCTTGTGCAGCCGGGTACTGTGCTTCTGTGATTGGGCCTGCGACGACACGAAAGATATTTTTGTTCGGCGCAGCGGCCTGCGCGAAAATGCGGGCCGAGGCGTCGGCAAAATGCGATGCCACATGTTCGGCGGCACGATGATCACGCCCTGATGCAATGACCATATAGACGCCAGCCATAGGCATGTCTTCGACCTTAACGACAGGTGTGACGACGGGCGCCGTTCTGACGTCGGTGACGCTTTGATACGCGGACGTCGTATAGCCATGCGCAACCAAAGACGGCCAAAGGTTTTCAGCAGACGCCTCATCGTTCGCGGCGATGGCAACGTCTTCCGTCTCGTAGGGGTGACAGACATAGCCGGTGGTGATCATCCGATACATGGCGCAATCGTTCCCTGACATCATGGACAGGCCATGATCGGTCAACGATTTTTCGGTGGTCACATATGAGACCCCGTCTGCAACCAACGATACAACGCTAACAGCGACGGGGACTGCGCAACCGCTCAGCATTATTACACTCAGAATGGGGGCCGCGAGTTTCTTCATGTCACAATTCCCAGGTGAACCTCAACCGATTCTCAGAAACTATGTGACCGGATCGGACTCCTGCGCAAGAATAATTTTCATCTTTTAAAACAATTATTTACAGGCAAATTATATAAAATTTTATGTATCGCCGAAGCGGTATGGCAGGGCCGCTTTAAAACCGAGCGTTGCAACGCCGAACAATAAGGTCGTTTTGCAAGCCCCAGCCGTCATCTTACGGACGCGGTTTGCCGCCTCGAAGATGTCGCTGAACGCCCTACCACAGGGACTTTGCGGCGCGGCCTGGCCATTCCGCGTCGTAGGCACCGCCGTCAAAAGGGTCGTCGTTGCGTGCGATTGATTGTTCGCTGAGGATATCCCCGGCGCTCGGCAGAGATTTTGGATCAATCTGGCTGGCCGGGTCCCAAAGTTTGGCACGCATGATCGCACGTGCGCATTGAAAATAGATCGTCTCGATATGGATTACGATGACAGAACGGGGCGGTTTACCTTGCTCGGCGAAGCTGTCCAGCAGTTCGGGCTCGATGCTCAATTGTGCGGTGCCGTTGACGCGCAGCGTCGTACCCGAGCCCGGAATCAGAAATAATAGGGCGATGCGGGGATCGCGGACGATATTGCGTAAAGTATCAATACGATTGTTGCCGCGCCGGTCGGGGATCATCAAGGTTTTTGGATCATGGATGCGCACAAAGCCGTTGAGATCTCCGCGGGGCGAGCAATCCAAGCCCTCTGGGCCGCTTGACGCCAATGCAACGAACGGCGCGGCTTCGATTAATGTGCGGTAGGTGTCCGTTATCACCGCGCTTTCCTTAATCAGCGACGCGTCGGACGGCGGTGCGTCATAGACCGCTTCCAAAGCATTGATGTTGTCGATGATGTGGTTGCCCATGACTATGCCTCTAGCGCGTCGATGCGCTCATCGAACAAAGCTTTGGCATCTTTGTAGTCGTCCGGATTATCGGCGAACTTGTCGCGGCAGCCCGGGTTGCAAAAACCGACAGTGTGCCCGCGATAGACGGCAAGACTACCGGCGGCCACAGGCTCGCCGGAAAACGGGCAGGTCGGATTGATGCAGTCTTTGAGGATCGGGTCTGTCATGATGTACTCCAAATGATTGGAAAAGACTAGGCTTCACCGCTTCTTGCGACAAGATACGGATGCCGATAAATGAAGAATTCATTGTGACAATTGTTGGCGAAGCCATCCTATCGTACGCGCGATTGCTTTTTCGCGAACGTGCGGATCGCCACCGACATGGACGGTTCTGAGCCCGCTTGCGGTTGAACTTGAGCGCGTCTCCACCTGATGCATGCGTGATGTCGGATGATCAAAGCCGTGGTAAGCACCTTCATAGCTATCGATTTCCATAAGCGCGCTGCCGCGACGATTGGCTGCCTTCACGAGGTCAACGCAAGGTGCGGCCAGCGTCCAATCATCGGCGGCGCCGTGTTGAATCAGCGCCGGGATGCGGCTGCGATAGTCAGAATATGCTTTGTTGATCGTCGAGCAGCCCGGATAAAACATGAGGGCCGCGCGAAAATCTTGCATGCCGGGTTCGGGGGCCGCAGGGCTGCCTTCGCGGACCGTATATAGCGTGGTCATCGCGCCGTTCGACCAACCGGCGATCACGATCCGCGTCGGGTCAATTTCGGGTCGGGTGGATAAAAATTTCAGCGCGCCGGCAGCGTCCAAGGGCCGCAAGTCGTCCTCGTTGGCCACGCGCTTTTTGACTTTGCATTGGCTGCCGCGTGCGCCACGCGAGCCGAAACTATCCGGCATCAGCACGGCCCAGCCCTCGGCCTGGAACAGCGCCAGCCACGCCCGCTCGCGGCTTTTTATTTTGCCGGACTTTGTAAAAAGCCCCCCGCATCCATGCATGATGAGGACGGCAGGTGCTGGGGCGCCACTGCGGGGTGGCGCATAAATCGCCTGCAATATGTCACCGTTGCGGCTTTGAAATGTGACAGGCGTTTCGTTGGCGAATGCCAGGCCTGGAAAGACACAAATGATGAAGACGAGGATCACGCACCAACGGCGTTGCAGCCCCGGCGGTGTCATCCCGGCACGCGCTATTGTCCGGATCGGTCTCGGCATGCAGTGCCGGTGCTGGTATAACGTTCGCCATCCGCAAACACGGCAGTTGAGAAGGTGCGGCAATCGTTGCCGGCGGCATTCTTTAAGGTGCGCTCGGGCGCCACGGTGCCCGAATTGCCACTGGCAGGGTTGCGCCACGTCGCGATCTGACCGGCCTTATTATATTCGAGTGCATCTTGCACGGTGCGTTGTGCGTAAAGTCGGTCGTCCGGGTTTAACGCGTCCTTGAGGTCGCTGGAATCCCATTTGCCGGACACCGTATCCGCAGCGAGCGCGGCAACTTCGGTGCTGTCGGTCGGATAGGTGGTCTGCAACGAGGGCTGCACGGGCGTTTGGCTGCACGCCGCCAAGGCCGCGCATAGGCTCAAGATCATCAAGGGGCGAGATATTGTCATAATCTTAGATCACCATGAACTGTGGCCGGGCGCAATCTTGAAAACGGCGCGCTGCACCTCAACATATTTCAAAGCATCGACTCTCCGGCGTCGGCGCGGTATCAAGCGGGGGGATGGCGGCACAGTAAACAGCGTGAGATAAAATGACGGAACCCAAAGATCCATTTGCCTTTTTTCAAGAATGGTTTGCTAAGGCGGAACAGAGTGAGACCAATGATCCGAACGCCATGAACTTGGCGACCGTCGACGCTGACGGGCGCCCGTCGTCGCGCATGGTTTTGTTGAAGGATTTTGATGAGAGCGGTTTCGTTTTCTATACCAATCTGGAAAGCCGAAAAGGCCGCGAGCTTGCCGGCAACAGCAACGTCGCGCTGAATTTCCATTGGAAAAGCTTACGCCGCCAAGTGCGGGTTGAAGGTGTCGCCGAGCCGGTCTCGGAGGCTGAGGCAGATGAATATTATCAATCACGTGCACGGGGCAGCCGGATCGGTGCCTGGGCGTCCGAACAATCACGCCCGATGGAAGGTATGTTTGTGCTGGAACGTCGCGTCGCCGAGTTTGCCGCGAAGTACGGTATCGGTGAAGTGCCGCGTCCGCCGCATTGGTCGGGCTTTCGGGTCGTTCCCCAGGCCATTGAATTCTGGTCCGACGGCAAGTTTCGCCTACATGAGCGGATTGTTTATCACCGCACCGACGGTGGCTGGGCGACGGAGCGCCTATTCCCGTGAATGTCACCCACACCCCGCCAAATCCAGATGCAGGCTCGGTCGGCGGCGCGCAGGCGTTAATCGCCGGCGGAGGCTTGATGCGGGTCGCCGCCATTGCGTCGGTATCCGTGGCGCTTGTGTTGATCGCGACCAAATTTGCCGCCTGGGTTTTGACCGACTCCGTCAGCCTGCTATCGACGTTGATCGACTCGTTTTTGGATGCAGCGGCCTCCATCTTGAATTTGATCGCGGTGCATCACGCGTTGCAGCCAGCCGATCGGGAACATCGTTTCGGGCACGGTAAAGCCGAGCCG
>Ga0129324_10001703_pt1 | contig 13969 bp, 13 predicted proteins | sample CPBDNA_7_FD_96879 | JGI IMG/M metagenome (GOLD analysis project Ga0129324, IMG submission 96879) | Freshwater to marine salinity gradient microbial communities from Chesapeake Bay, USA - CPBay_Spr_15_0.2_DNA | ecosystem: Environmental > Aquatic > Marine > Coastal | place: USA: Chesapeake Bay... | reverse complement strand
TTATCAAAGACACCTCCTAATAACGAAGCCTCTCTAGCTGTAGAAAGAAACGGTACAAGCATAGAGCCTACGTCCATCACGTAATCAGCTACTCCAAACTCCTCAGTAGAAGACTCAAGCATTTCATACAGCTTAACGTAGTTAGTTGCAGCTGCTTTTACTTCCTCACTAGCCTCTGGTACTGCTACTGCATCAACAAATTGTGCAGAAGGGTCTTGACTTCTAGCCTCACGTTCAGGTCTTAACTCAGCCTCAACTTCAACACTCTCAGTGAACAACTCAGGGTCTTGAGCAGCTGTTTCTTCAAGCACTTGTGTAACTGCTGTGTTATCAGCCCTAAGCTTATCAGAAGACAGTTGACCTAAGACAGCATCTTTGTCAAATGAACCTCTATACTCTTGGTATGCCTCTATAAGAGGTTGCCCTGTAGTATAGTTGGCTATGTAGGCAGCCTGAACAGCCTTGAAGTTATCTAGTTTTTCTGTAGAAGCAGAAGGCATGGCAATACTTTGTATTGGCGTGTCTAAATCAACAGCTGCTTCTTGGATTGGTTCATCAAGCGTTGCCATATATCTGTGTATCCTTAGGAATATGAACTGTGTTTATTGTTATTAGTATTACAGGTTACTTCTATATCGTGGTTGGCCTTGTGCGTTGTTACCAACGAATGACGCAGCTGGCCCTGTAGGTTGTGCGAAACCAGCTGCAAATGTACCTGCATTAGAAAGACCTGATGACACTGCTGAAGATATAGCTGCGTTAGCTCTAGAATTAGCTAGTGTATTAGATGCACTCTGACGTAAATCAAAAGTTTGTTGAGATGAAGTGAATGATCTGTTAGCTGAGGAAAGGCTAGTCCCTAGGTTAGAGCCTATTGCTGACTGAGCACCTTGTAGTGCCGATGACTCTTCAGTTATACCTTGTCCTATTCCACCTGCTAAGTTAGAAGCTTGTGCTTGACGAGCTTGGGCTAACGCTCTCTTACGAGCTATACCACGACCTACTTCTGCTGTTGCCTTCTGTATCCTATTAGCTTCTTTTTGTTTTTTCTCCCCTCTTTCAGCTGCTTTCTTCTGGTCTATAGAAGAAGCTACTGAGTAAGCTGTCCCTGCTACTGTTGCAATTATCGCGGCTGTTGCCATCTTCTAAACCCCTATGTACTTGCTGTAACTTTTTTCTGAGTAGGTATAACCTAAGCCCTCACACAGAGAATCAAAAGGGTGAGATGCTTTCATTGTAATATTGATTACATCAACTCCCTCACCTTTTAAAGACTCTTCAGCAAACTTCAACATTTCAAAGCCTGTCTTAGTCTTTCTGTAAGACGCATCTATAAAAATCAAATCATTGGTTGCGTACTTGTGGTCTGAGTAGTGTATATGAGGTGTAACAAAACTTATAAGGTATCCAATAAGTTTGCCATCATCTCTCGCAGTAACTATGTGTACTATACCTAGACCTTCCATAGCAAAATATTTATCGTAGTCAGGGTTGACCTTTATTTTATCTTTGTACATATCCACTTCTTCGTGATGATCCTCTACTAAAGGTCTAATCTCTTCTAGACAGTCAACTAACTTTTCTACTTTATACTCTATCATGGTCGATCCCTATTGGAATATATAATACCGTAACCCAAAAGCCTCATATCTTTACCAGCTTCTGATTCAAAACGTAAACCTAAAGACGTACCCCTACCTCTTAACCTGTTTCTTGTGGAGATAATAGACCTATCATAAGAGAAAAGGTCTAGGGAATCCTCAGGAGTGTAGTTCTTGAGAAGTTTGTAAGCTTGAAACTGGTTAGAAGAGAATGATTCCCCCCAATCCCAACGATGGCTTACTAAACAACCTGATTTATTAAGGTAATCTACCTCCCCAGTCACTTCATCTGGTTGAGTAAAGCCGTTCTCTGTTCTTTCAAAGTGAGTCTGTAACAGATTGGCCTTCTTACTCTTACTGATGACATCTTCTAAGGAGTCAAAACCCCCTTCGATGTAACTTTTATAATCTGTACCCCAATCTGCGTAGGTACTTACATCAGCGAAACCTGAGAATCTGTATGCGTATGATCCAGTTCCTGTTGACTGTAAAGTTAAGAGCTTGATTGAGCTGGTTTCAGGGACGAATATCTCTGTAGTGGTAGTCACAAGGTCTCCAGACGCTGTAACTTGAACTCCACTATCTATTACAGGGTCTTCTATAGACAACTGATTGTAGACTTTAGAATTCATGCCAGCTACTACAAAGAGTTCAGGGGATATAGACAAAGTATACTTACCAAAAGCGTTTAAGCTTACGTCAAAGTACAGTACCTTGTTAAAGGCTTTACCTGACAGAGTTGTGTAGCTGCTGTTGAGCCCACTTGAGTAAAACCAAAGCACTCTGTTAGCACCCTCATCGAAAACCGAAAAAGCAGACTGCTTGACATAGATGCTAGTCTCTTGGTACAGGTCTTTTATAGCTCTTGAGCTTATATCCTGTGCTGCTACAGCTCCTGACTCCCCTGTGAGTAAGGCCACTAAAGAAGTCTCCCCCCAATAGTAGATAGTATTCTTAGCAAAGACTATAGACTCAACATTGATAGCTCCTTGATCTGTAACTTTCCTTACAGAGAAAGCATCAGCTCTAAAGCTTGTGTACTCACCTTCACCAGATACAACCCATACTCCATTGTCTGCTATAATAGCTAGACTTGGGCCAATAGGAGCCATCTTGTAGATCTTACCTACTTCTTCAAGACCTAGGACACCACCATCTGTAGCTACAAGTTCATTAATAACCTCGGCTGTAGGGTCTGAATCTTGATAACACTTACTTGCGTTAGCTATCCTGTCACCTATAACCTGAGAGTAGTAAAGATTGTTAGTGTATCTGCTACCTTCTAACCCTGCGTACCAAGCCCTTCCTGCGTAGAAGGCTACTGTAGAAGGTCTGTACTGTGACACTAATTGCTCTGAGTAGGTGTAGTTAGACAAGAAGTTACCAGTAGAGGCGGCTGAGCCATACTTACCTGTAGCTTGTCTGTCTATAAAGAAAGCTTCTTTAATAAACTTCCCTCTTGGGGACTCAGTAGTTCCTGTGTAATCATTCTCTAACATCCAAGGACTATAGGCGATCTGTTCTGATATAGTATCACCACCACCTGCTTGATAAGAGTGGAATAGATCTTGAGTTGTTGGAAAAAAACCTAGGCCAGTTCTAGTATAAGTATACTCAGCTGGATCTGAATCAGAAGTACCGCTATCTGGGTTACTAGCAGCAGATACCTTAGCTGTGGTCTCTCTTATCTGTTTAAGCACTCCGTAAGGAGATACAGTGATGTCAGTCTCTTGATGAGGCCACCCTTGGTTCGCTAGGTTATAGAAGTGAGCACCTGACATATAGTCCTGTCTACTTCCTCCATCAATCTTATAAATAGAAGCGCCAGAACCGAAGGTCTCATCTTCTTTAGCTATGTCGAAGTCTCTAATCTTTAGGATAAGATTAGTCTTTACTAAAGTACCTGTCTCCCACTCAGTAGCTGGTGGGACAAACTCTAAAGAGAATGGATCTATGTACTTACCTGCTACATAAAGCCTACCACCACCTGACACAGTTGTTATATCTCCACCCTCTCTTAATATTAGAGTAGATGCAGAAGGTCGAGAAGGTTCTGTTAGAAAGATAGCTGCTGCTGCTGGTGTGTTAGACAGTAACTCTTCATCTCTTACATAGAAGAACTCTAGACGATCAGCATTTTGAACTACAGCTATAGTCTTGTCTGGATCTCCGTTAACAGAAGACCACTTATGTAGTGTTGTTGCTGTAGTTGCTAGAGGTATTGATGTTTCTTTAAGTGGGTCTGTTATAGTCCCATCGAAAGCAAGACCAGCTCTACGTTGTACACTACCGTCCTCATTTATATCTAGATTATCAATATCAATAGCTGCATTCTCTGGGTAAGAGAGCTTATTAGCTTCTGTAACTAACCCCCCAGTGAAGTTAGCGTAAGCTTTTGCTGCGGATCGTCTTGGCATTACTAACTCCTGCCGTTACCGTTTCTTCCAAAAGAGTTTTTAGTAGACTCTGTACCTGTTCTGTACGCTGTACGTCTTAGTCTGCTTATTCCTCGGTTCCTTCGTCTCTCATTCTCTGGATCAGCTGCTCCATTCAATGCCATTGAACATGCTGCTGTGAGTTCTGATAAGTATAAAGGATATGTTGTTGCATCTACTGGCACTACGTAAGCATCAGTGATCTCAAATGTTGGGACAGATGAACCTCTTACTATAGACTTTACACCCTGTACTGTTGTCTCTATCGCACTATCAAAAGCATCTAAGACTAGGTAGTTGTTGTCAAACACTGTGAAGTACTCAGGAGCCTGATCATTGTATATGTACAAAGGTATTCCTTTATAGGAAGCCGTTGTTACATTAGTCTCTGATGATTTCCTTGAGTAGATCTTATCTAAGAAGTCTTGAGTAGATAGCTGTGTTAATTCTTTGTATGTTGTGTCTGTCTCACCTGACTCTGTAACATCGTACCTTAAGAACTCTATGTTAAGGACATTAACTGGAAGCTTAAGAGAAGATGGGTTGCCAGTGTCACCGACAGATTCTACATTGATTAAGTCATACCTTTGAGGCCATTCATTCCTACTTACTAAGTCGTAGAATGTGTCTTCAGCTTCTCTAGCTATGAGTATAGAGTCTTGAGAGTCGTTAATAGAATTGGCTACATCTAAGTCTAACTTCTCCAGTACTCTTTGTACTGTGTACAGCAATGTTCTATTCATTTGGTATCTCCAAAAAAGTTATTTATCAACCCTTACTTACACGTTGTATAAGGATACCGGGAGCTGTTACCTGTACTGTATTAGCATCTGTCTTCAAGAAGATTTGAGCACCATTAGCTAGGAAAGTCGATAAAGAAAATACTCCGAAGCTAACACTAACTACTTTATTAGAACCAGCAGAAACACTAATTTGTCTATCCACTATTACTACGGTTGGAGTAGCAGCACCACCTATATCCATCTCCATCTCCAAATATGAAGCTGACCCTGTTACAGCTGTGATTGGCAGGTCTAATCTAATTAAGTAGCTGTCGCCTAGGGTATCTGGGGTCATAGTATCTGCTGTTGTGTTCCAAAAATTTGACACACCTGATGGTAAGTAGCCTGTCTCTGTTGTAGACCCAAGGCCATCTATAGATAACTTAGCTGCTGTAGTAGTGAACGTCTGAGCTGTTGCGTTATCTTTATAATTACCCCACCCGTGGACAGATTCCCAAGCTCCGCTGCCAGCCCCATCTGCTACGTACGTCTGTCCTGCTAACGCTGCGCCTGTGGTTATAGCACTAGATTCTGCCCAAGTACCTGACGTACCTGAATCAGAAACGTAGACTAGCCCAGCTGCTGCTGATTCTACGCCTTTAGGTTCATGTAGTTGTGAACCTGTTAATGTATTATGCTCTGCCATTTTATTACCTATATAAAAGAAAAAAGGGAGGAAGGAACGAATCCGACCTCCCTCTTTAAGTCACCTAATCATAAGATTAGATAGTGTACTCTACAATCAAAGTACCTTTACCAGTTGTGGCAGCAGTAGTAGTTGCTACTACAGTGATCCACAAGTCTGTTGCGATAGTAGTGTTGATCTGAGCACCAGCGCCAACAACAACTGTATCAGCTGCCATTACGTTAGTACCAATCAAACCATTCTTATCAGATACAGTACCTGCTAAGATCTTAGTTCCAACTTCTACAGCATTATCAAACACTGTTTCAGAGATGAACTTCGCAGACAAGATAGTAGCGCCAGCAGGGATTGGTGTATCATTACCCTGTGGTACAGTGTAACCCGGAAGGTTACTAATGTCTACTTCTACTACCATTTCTTTTACTAAGCCTTTAGTATGAACAGTACCAGCTTCCGCTTGAATACCGTCAGAAGTACCGAATGGTACTGAAAGACCGTCGTCGTTTAACCATGTATTTGCACGAGTCATTTTAAGTTACCTTTCGATTATGCAATTGCAGTTGCGCTAGAGAATATAGTCATAGCATTCTCAGGACGATATAAACCAAAGCCAAAGCTCTGAGTTAACTGATGATATTCAGTTTCAATATCTTCATCTCTCCATGATACTAGCTTAGGCTGACGACCCATTGCACCGATAACTGGTGAAGCATCTCCACCTAGTGCCATGATGTAGTTAGCTCGGAAGCCTGCATTTGAAGCAGCAGTGGCATCAGTACCATCGTACATTCTTAGAGCAGCTTCGTCAGCACCTAGAGTTGGTAAGAACTCAGATACATAAACGTCGATACCGTAGATGTTACGAACAAAGCGTAAGCCAGTTCCATCTAAATGTCCAGTAGTAAGTAAGCCTTCCCACATTGGGTTGTTAGAAACATCAACGATGTTAGCCTTAACATTAAGGTTGTGCGCAGTGATAGCATCTACTACTGCGATACGACCTTGTACTGGAGCGTTAGCTTTAGATAAAGCGTAACCAGCGTAAGAGAAGTCAGACAAAGTTAAAGAATCAGCTGGTGCAGAAGTACCATCACCAGAAGCTAGGATACGGTGCTTCCCGCCATTGATGGTGTTCGCATCATTAGCAGTCTGTCCGTTGTTAATAGTTTCTAAGAAAGTTGTTTCCATGTAAACGTCATGAGCACGTTTCATTTCAGGAACTACTTGAGCTAGAACCTGATTAGCTTGGAAAGAAGTTTCAAAGAAGTGATCAGTCAATGCAACTTTCAAGCCTTTGAACTCATCAATGCTGAAAGTGAACTGACCTGTATCCATACGACGCTCAGGTAGAGCTGTAGATTCTGCCCAAGTATCAACTTCTAAAGCTGATAAAGAGTTAACAGAAACTGCTGTACGGATGCTGTCACCCGGAATATCACCGATCCAGTTTACCCATGTTTGTGCAACTGTTGCTTCTTCTTGACGCATCTTGAACTCTTGACGGAAGATTTCACTGCGCTCTAGGTGGGTGGAACCCCACGAACGATCAATAGCCATAATAATTTACCCTTAAAAAGATTATTTTGTGAGACATAGTTCTCTGAACTGCTTCTGCATCTCAGGGGCATAGAACTCTTTCGGGTTCTCCCTGCGTAGCTTAGAAAAGTCAGCTAACTTCTGATCTCTGTTTTGATTGTCGGAGTTATAACCGACGTTAGTGCTCTGTGATGGGTTACTAGCGTTAGTAGTATGCTTGATACCCACCATACTGTACAAAGCTTTAGGAGACTTCTTAGCTAGAGCAAACATATCATCGAATGTTAAACCATTCTCTGCTGCTGCCTTTCTAACTATGGTGTCTACTTGATCTGCACCGTATGTCTTGGTTAACGTAGCTGAGACTGCTTGGAAGTTAGCATCTGCTTTCTCCGAGTCTGTCTTAGCCTGCATCTTACCTAACACTTTGCTCACTAGCGTTTCTTCATCAAGGGTTGTGTCTTGATTACTTTTCTTAGCTTCGCCTATCCTTGCTAGAGCATCTTCAACAGATCCCATCGACTCTAACCTTGCGTCGATGTCAGACATCTTCTCACGTAAGGTTTGATTCTCTGATTGCAGAGTGTCAATGAAGTTATCTTTATCGCCTATGCGCTTCTGCATAACATCCATTTGCTGTTGAAGTTTACTTCCCAAATCTAAATTACTTCCTGTGCTCTGGTCAGCAGCAGATGTGAATGAAGATGAGGTTGTTCCTTGGCTACCATTGTCGTTGGTAAAAGTTTGATCGGTCATTATTTGTATTCCGTAAATAAGTTTAGTACATCTCTTAAGGCTCTACGGTATCCACGGTTGTCCGCCTGATACTCTGCCCAATTAAAATTAAGGTACTGAGTTAAACTCTCAGCATCTTTAACCTTGTCATCTAGACTCTTTTCTAGTCTATCAGCTAAGGCTCTTAAGAAAGAAGGCGCTGATCTATAAGCTTCTTCTATTCTGTTTCTCTCGTGTGGGTGCTTACCTCTAACTAGACTCTCGCCTAACTTAAGCTCCCTCTTCTGCTGGGACATCGCTTACTCCTGATGGGTCAATCATTTGTCGTTCTGCTAACATGCCTTGAGCTGAAGATTCAAGTGATGCTGCTTCAAGCCTCTCAGGTATCCTTCCGTAAGGTTCGTACAGTTCCTCGAAGTCTAATAACTCTGCCCACATTATTGCTAATTTCTTAGCTGGGAAGTGTTGTGCTACTTCTGGGTCTGCCATACCTGTCTGGTAGAACGCTGAAAGTTGTTGTGTAAGTCTAGCTTTTCTTGCGAACTCTCTAGCACCTACTGGAATTACCTTACCGTTAGACACTAGGTCTTCTCTGGTAATCCTTATGAACTCTTCAACACCGAAGTCATCATCAATAACTGATACAACATCTGATGTATGCAAGTTCTGTACACCTAACTCAAGCTCTGCATTAACTAACTGTTCTAAGAAAGCTGAGAAGATCTCAGTCTGATACTCAAAACCTCTGTTAGCTGCATTGCTTAACAAGCCTACCTCGAATGCTGTCTTCTCTCCGGGGCTTCTTATACCTAGTGCTTCTCTAGGAGCATTAGCATACAACTCCATAGCAGCTTCTAGTTCTTGTATCTGGAAGTCAGCGTTCAGCACTGTAGTATCTGGAGCTAAGTAACGTACGTTACCCCCTTCAGGTACGAAGTAGTGTGTTGCTGCGCCTACCTTCTCTATCTCTACGTCACCCTGTATAACAATATCAGGATCAAGCATGTTATCAAAAGCATCTGACTTAGCATTCTCTAAGTGATTGATGCGATACTGCAAGCCTACTAGGTTATCAAGTGGGCCGATACCCCATAGATTATCAGGGCGTTGCTTCCAAACACTCTGGAAGATATTAGGACGACCTGTGTAGGTGTTAAGAGGTTCTCTTCTTAGTACATGATGTCCATCAGCTACAGTTATTACATGATTCTTTAAGAGGGTGTCAGACTCTCCATCATAGAGATCACCATAGAACTCGTAAATAGTAGCGTGACCAGATATATAGTAATCACTAGGAGCACCAAAGCCATCCGGTATAAAACTTTCATCAAGCTCTCCATCGTCTGACATGTGGGATAGCTTTATTCTTTCTTCCTTCATCTTAGCTAGGACTTCAGCATCATACCCTAAACTTGGGTTATCTTTGATAGCTTGTTCCATCTCACCTATAGTAGTACGACTACGTACAATGTAAGGAGTGTGCTGTGAGTCGGAAGCCTTGAGGTTCATAACAACGTCGTACGGGCTTAAACGAACTATACGTGGCCCTATGTACGCTGGTACTAACTCTCCTGTGAGAGGCTCTGTGGCTGTCTCAGTGACATACTCTACTGTAGCAAAGCAATTACCGTACAAGATCCAGTCATTGATCAGATCTCTTACTACCTTCCTGAAGTTAGATAGTCTATGCTTAGTGTTTAAGTAAGCTAGTGCAGCTTCCCGCTTCGCTTTCGTATTCGCTTCATCATCGTTACCAACAAATTCCAGCCAGTCCCTATGAGGAAACAAAGAAAAGTCAGTATTAACCAACAGATTATTATAAATGTTATACAGCTTCGGACGATGAGTCGTGTTAGACCAATCATTCTTCGCGTTAGTTGTGTCTCTGGTTGACGTTGCGAATACATACTTCTTAGTCTCCGTCCATCTAGATTCTGCTTCAGCTCTTGCACTCTTCCACTGTAACCAAGTATTATAAATACTTCCAGCTAAGGTAGCCTCTGAGTCCAGAGCATTTCTAAAGTCGATGGTGTTAGCACCTGATGATGACATTAATTCCTTCCTCTTCCGCCAAATCTAGCGTCTGTAATAACTTTATGATCAGCATCTAAATACTGTTTTGATTTCATAGGAGGCTTAGCATCTTCAAGAGCCATGCCTAAAGCATCTACCAAGTCGTCATGTGGAGGTCTCTCTAGTATGATCTCTTCCTCAAGTATGGAAGTCAACCCGTCTCTTCTATGGAAGATGGACTTCAGTTCATACTTAGGATTGACCACAGCGTACTGCCTCATCGCTTTGGACTTGGCACTAACCCCTGTATTAGACTTCCCTATCACTGAGATAACACCGCCAGCTTCTCTAGCCATACGCTCTATCTCATTAGCAACTAACTTACCGCCTGAGTTAGTCTCTATCTTAATCTTTCTGAAGCCCCACTTCTGTGAGAGCCTCATGATACTGTCGAAGTAGACTGTGAAGCTAGATGTCTTGAATCTATCTAAGTCTAAGACATAGTAGTAACCATCACTATCAAGACCTACAACTGCTATAGCTGTATAATCAGCTGCTTTACCTCCAGACTCTGAAGCCTCAGTCCATGCAACATCCATTGCTGCGTAAACCTTTAACCTCTTGTCTTTGAAAGATGCTCCGCCCATATCTGTCTTGAGGTACTTAGGATCGTAGTACTGAAAGCATGAGCGATCAATAACATTAGTTGATTCGTCGTTAGGGTTGTTGTAGTACTGAGCGTAGAACTGTGCTTGCTCTCCCTTAGACACATAGTCAGACCTGATAATCTCAAGCTGTTGTGTATCGAACCCATACCAATTACCATCTATAGGAGAGACTGACCTAGGCCACAGGAAGTTACCTGTACCATCAGCTTCATCCTCTACTACCTCTTCCATTATATCCCACAGTGGAGACTCAGAGACAAACTGTCTTTCACTTTCATCCCAGATCCTATACATCGCAGCTTTCATATCTTGGTAAGCATCTTCAGGGTGGTATCTTGTACCAACTGATTTGATAATGCCACCAGCGTTAAGTATGGATGTACACTGTGATAAAGCTTTACCTACTTCTTGTCTACCTGTATCTGTGTAAGCATTACGTGGTACAACAACGTCATCAAATACTATTGAGTCACAATGTAAGCCAATGAAGTTAGCTTTGATTGTTTTAACTATGATAGTGTGATCTCGTATACCGCGTTGCTTACGTGAAGGGTGGTCTACATTGAAGCTGTAAGCTGACCACTGTTCTCTATCGCCTTCTCTGTTGTTGATCATATCAGGCCACAGTCTTGAGTAGGCATCTGATGTCATCATGTTCTTGATAGCGTAGAGCTGGTCTTTAGCTAGATCTTCTCCAGCTGATAAGTAAACAATAGTAGTCCAAGGCTTTCTAGTTATCTCCCACGCACACCATGTTGCTATACAGTGAGACTTTAGATGACCACGAGGCAACAGAAGTAATTGTCGCTTATGCGCTTCTGGATCTGCTAACCATCTAAAGACTTTCTCGTGTATGTTTCCATACATGTATGTTGGGTTTACTATCTTAGCGAATGACCACAGGTCTTCTTCACATTGTTTTCTTATATCTTCTTTTGTCAGTCTGTTAGAAGCCATGCTTAACCTTTAAACAAAGTAAGTACCTGTTACAATAATTACAGAGGAGTTAGTCAGATTGGTGTCGTCTAGGTTTGAAGCTGTACCTGCTGTATTCACCTCTCTTAAACGTACCGCAGAGGTTGCTGCGTCTGTAAGTGCTAAGGGTACGTCTGCAAAAGTAGTGTTAGTTAAGGAGATGCTACTCATAGTAGTGACACCTGCTTTACTTGTGTACGGTAGACCTTGTACTACAGCAGCACCAGTAGCTGATCCTTTACTTGAGAGGATAATTGTGAAAGCGTAGTTCACTGTATTATTAGTCTTGCTATACCAACCCGTCTGTGTTGTGTAAGTTATCCCTGTAGTAGCCCCGCCTAACTCTAAGCTAGGTGTGAAAGATGACTCTTCATACTCAGGTACGTTACCAAGAATTGTATTATTTGTACCGCTGTCTGAGATGACATTACATCTATGAAGTGTATTATTTTGACTAAGGGCCAGCAACACGACAGAATTATTTGTTGAGTACCCAGAGCTAGAGTCTTGAGTCAGGCAGTTAAACAGCTCACAGTCTTGGATCTTCCCATTTACTGCATGGTTAGTTCCTGCTGTGTAGACACTCTCGTCAACGAAGTTAACAATGTTAGACACAGAAGTTTCAAGATAGTTTCCAGACAGACAGTCTCTTCCATCTTGAGAACCCTCCATTAGTATCTGGCTAATGCTGCTTCTTACTACAGTAGACGTTCCTGTATCTATAACAGAAGAACCTGTTGCGTACAGTGCTCCGTAGACCTGACTATAAGTAGAGTACTGAGCTGCTGCTAGGTTATACTTTATCACAGAGGGTGTTGTTTGATTAGACCAATGCAGTATGTGAGTGTATTCAAAGTTGTCTACTGATGTAGTGGAGAGATCTGTAGAGTACTGAATGCAATACTGTACATCAAAAGACTTGTTCCAGATAGTGTCAAAGACAAAGTTAGATGGGTTCCTTGCGATGGCATCATGGTTGTAGTGATAAATTAAGTTGGTTGCTACTAGCGTATTGCTAAAGACTCTCCTAAACTCCATATTCGTCCAAGCACCTCCAACTACTTTTATACCGCTGGCACAGGTTCCTGAGAGAGTAACACCTTCTACTACATGCCCTCTCTTGAATGTCTCTACTGTGTTCTCAATACGGAGGATATGGTCAGGGGTTCCACTTGAGGCAATTAGGGTTGATCCCTCAAAGTCCCAAAGAATGTTCTCTTGGTCAACAGAAGATAACAATCCACAAACATAAGATGCTCTTGGAAATCTGATAGAGTCCCCATTCGAGAGACTGTTGATAGCAGCTTGTACAGACGTTGTATCGTCTGTAACCCCATCTCCTACAGCACCGAAGTCTTTAACACTAACTACATTACCCAGTGTTTGATTGAAAGCTAATTTAGTCGTCATACTTAGTCCATTATATTGATTACGTTGTCGAGCCGCGAAGCAGCACCCTTAAGGAAGTCTTTATCCTCTGCCATCTTAGCAGCTTCTTTCTTCGCTTCATCTTTAACAAAGCGACCACGTGTAGTGTTTGTTTTCTTAGAGACATCAAACAGCTTCTTAGCTGCATTGATGTCACCATCACGTACAGCTAGAAGTATTGCTTTCTTAGCTAAGGACTCATCCCTAGCTCTCATGTCTTCTCTCCAAGCAGCTATACCTCTGTGTGCTCTATAGCCTTCAGAGAACCACTTAGCTGAAGTAAGCTGATTAAAGATGTCGAGTCCACCTAGATGTTCTATGGCGAAGTCATATTCATCAGCTGATTGCATAAAGAGTTTATATAAGGACTTATACTTCTTACCATCCCTCTCTATATCATACTCTTGTATAGTAAACTCTGGAGTACCTTCAGATCTCTCTTCCAGTCCTACTAGGTCTACGAACATTGATCTTGTGTTTACTCTTGAAGTCATTCCTATTCCTTACTAAACAGGGAAGTGAGTCTCAACACCATCCGCTAAATTTCTCCAACTGCCAGCAGCCGCTGAGCTAGAAGCTCTCACAACTAAACCTGTCGTTGTATTTAACAACAGCATATTCGCTCGTTTGTTTGTTGTATTAACTGCGTTACCAACATCAATTAATGAGGCCGTAGTAGTAGTCTCAAACGTAAATCCGCCAAGGACATCAGGTCTATCTAGGATAGGATTCTGCAAATAAGTAGCTAGATTATAACTTGTACCGGACTGACTATGTGTTATACCAGCAGTGTCTGCTGTGGTGTTAGTAGTGGCTAAGTTAGTCAGAAAATCCCAATCATCATTAGCATTAATAGTTATAGCACTATCTACTGTGATAGATGAAGAGGAAGTCTGTGTGTAATCTCTACCACTCTTAAGCTTCTGTCCATTCTGAAACACTAGAAGGTTGTTACTACCTACTGAGTACGTGATCCCAGTAAAGGTAAACACTTGACCAGCTGCACTACTGCCCTTCTGTGTCTCTTCCTGCATAGCTATAAGACCAGAGCTAGCTGCTGCTATAGCACCTGTTACCTGTCTTACTGTAGCTAGGTCAGAGTTTAGCAGACCGTCAGCCGCGTTAATGCCGCGCTTACTCCCCATGTCCA
>Ga0129324_10001702_pt1 | contig 13975 bp, 9 predicted proteins | sample CPBDNA_7_FD_96879 | JGI IMG/M metagenome (GOLD analysis project Ga0129324, IMG submission 96879) | Freshwater to marine salinity gradient microbial communities from Chesapeake Bay, USA - CPBay_Spr_15_0.2_DNA | ecosystem: Environmental > Aquatic > Marine > Coastal | place: USA: Chesapeake Bay... | reverse complement strand
GCGGTCAGACCGCCGACGGCGAACAAGCCGCCGCCAAAGCCAATCAACAGCGTGCCGAAGCGGAACAACTCGGTCGAGCCTATTGGGGCTGCGAACGTCACGGCTGCGAATGCCGGCAGGCCAAACAAGGCGCCGATGGCGGCTAGGCGGCAGGCGTCTGCGCCGTTGCCGAGTGTACGCGCTGCATAGGCAAAACCGGCCAATGCGCCGCCGGCCAAAAGTGCCGTCAGCAAAGTTGTTTGCCCGACGCTGAGTTTAAGGATTTCGCCGCCATATGGCTCAAGCAGCACGTCTTGCATACTGAAAGCTGCGGTGCCGAGACCAATCGCAACCAACAACCGACTGGTGCGGCCGCCATGGCTGAATCGCGCCCATGCATCACGGAATTTGACGCGAGGCTTGGCAGGGTCGGTTTGCGCCGAGTTGCGGACTTCTTGTTTCCACAGCGCGATCACGTTCAAGATCATGGTGACGGCAGCGGTGCCCTGGATCACCTGGATCAGACGCATGTTCGAGAAATCGGCGAGCAGCGAGCCTAGGATGATCGAGCTGCCGACCATGCCCAGCAATAGCATCACATATAATAGAGCAACCACGCGCGGGCGGACCCGTTCGGGGGCTAAGTCGTTCGCCAGCGCCAAACCGGCGGTCTGCGTGGTGTGCAGACCAAAGCCGACCAGCAAGAAGGCCATCGCGGCGGCGACTTGACCTGGAATGATTTCAGGGCCGCGGGTATCGCCGGACAACACCAGCAGTGCAAACGGCATCATCGCCAAGCCGCAAAACTGCATCAACGAGCCCATCCAAATGTAGGGCACGCGGCGCCAGCCGAGCAGAGATTTGTGGGTGTCGGAACGATGGCCAATCAGCACGCGCATCGGTGCGAATACCAACGGCAAGGCGACCATCAACGATACCAACCATGTCGGCACGTTGAGCTCGAGAATCATGACGCGGTTTAAGGTGCCGGTCAGCAGCACCACCGCCATGCCGACGGAAACTTGGAACAACGCAAGCCGCAGCAGGCGGGCGAGGGGTAACTCGTCCGTTGCTGCATCGGCAAAAGGCAGATATTCCGGCCCAACTTTGGACCACAACCCTGCCATTGCGTTGTTAATACGTTTCATCGACGTGTCAGTTCCAGGCTTTGCGAGATGTAAAATCCGGTCGTTACGCGGTGTGTACGTGCCGGCTGCCATTTGGCGAGCGAGCGGGTCAAACGTTTGCGAATGGCGTCCTGGCCGACCGGCACAATCGCCGGCGAGCGGTTCGACCGCGGAAACAATTTTCCGATTCCACCCATGACCGTCAAAAGCGGGGTGCGGGGGGCAAAGGTAAACAGGATTGAGCCGTTAATCCGCTCTGACACGGTGCCCAACGCTTTGACGACGTCGGCAGCGCTGTAGTGGATCAGGCTATCCATAGCGACCATGTGATCGAAACGACCGAGGTCGGCATTCATCATATCGCCGACGGAAAACGTGATGCTGCCGGCACCGAGATCTTTCGGCATGCGTTCATTTGCAATTTCGATCAGCGATGGCGAGATATCGACGGCCGTCACATGGGCACCCCGGCGTGCGGCCTCGACGGCCAACATACCGGTGCCGCACCCGGCATCTAAGATGCGCTTGCCACGAAGATCGGTCGGTAACCAATTCAACAGGGTGTTGCGAGTCTCGTCACGCCCGGCGCGCACGGTCGCCCGAATTTTGCTGACCGGTGCGTCAGACGTCAGCTTCGCCCACGCGTCCGACGCCGTGCGGTCGAAATAAGTCTCAAGCTGGCTAAGACGCTTTTGATACGTGTTGGTAATCGCCGTCATCAATCAAACCCCAACAGATCAAAGATATCCCGATCTTTCAGCGGCTCCGGATGCAACACCGGCGTGCCGGCCCACAACAGGGCCGCCAAGCGCAGGTATTCGTCGGTCACCTTTTTAAGTTCCGGCGTTTCTTCCATTTGGAACAACGTGGTCTTTTTCAGGCGCGAGCGACGGATCACGTCCAAGTCTGGGAAGTGTGCCAACTTGTTCAGACCAACGCGCTCGTTAAAGCGGTCGATCTCGTCGGTGGCAGCCGAACGGTTGGCGATCACGCCCCCCATCCGCACGTCGTAGTTTTTCGACTTGGCTTTGATTGCCGCGACGATCCGGTTCATTGCGAAGATGCTGTCGAAATCGTTGGCCGCGACGATCAATGCGCGGTCGGCATGCTGCAGCGGCGAGGCAAAGCCACCGCACACCACATCGCCCAACACATCAAAGATCACAACGTCGGTATCTTCGAGCAGATGATGCTCTTTCAGCAGCTTCACCGTTTGTCCGACGACATAGCCGCCGCACCCGGTGCCTGCAGGCGGGCCACCGGCCTCAACGCACATCACGCCGTTGTAGCCTTCATAAACGAAATCATCGAGCTGCAGTTCTTCGGAGTGGAAGTCCACTTCCTGGAGTGCATCGATCACCGTTGGCACCAGCCGGCCGGTGAGGGTAAACGTCGAGTCGTGCTTCGGATCGCACCCGATCTGCACAACGCGTTTGCCCAATTTCGAGAACGCCGCCGACAGGTTCGACGATGTCGTCGACTTGCCGATTCCGCCCTTGCCGTAAACGGCAAATACTTTTGCCGTATCAATGGCCAAGCTCGGGTCCATCTGGACCTGTACGCTGCCTTCGCCGTCTTTGCCTTTATTTGGACCTTTTACCGGGTCCTTATCTAGGACTGTCGTGGTCATGCAGCTACCTCCACACCTATACCTTCAAGTTTATCTTCCAGATCCCGGCTAGCACGACGAAGTGCATCAAGTGTTTCGTCGTCCGGGTTCCAGTATTCGCGTTCTTGCGCTTCCAACAGCCGACCTGCGAGTTTCGCAGAGGCAATCGGGTTAAGCGCCGTCAGACGTTCGCGCAGCTCATCGTCGAGCATGAACGTCTGGGTTAATTGCTGATACACCCAGCCACCTACTTGTCCGGTCGTTGCCGACCAGCCCAGTGTGTTGGTGACGTGGGCTTCGATTTGGCGCACACCTTCGGAGCCGTGCTCAAGCATGGCGTCGTACCATTTCGGGTTGAGCATCCGGGTCCGGGTTTCGAGTGCGACCTGCTCAGACAAAGTCCTGACCTTTTCGGTGCCGGCGGTTTGATCGCAGATGTAAACCTGCACCGCTTCACCCTTGGCGGACTTGATGGTCTGGTTGATGCCGCCCAGCGTGTCGAAGTAGTGGTCGATCGTCGTCACACCGACGTCGATGGACTCCAGGTTCTGATAGGCTAGGTCGACGTCGCGCATGATGGAGCGCATCAGATCAGAGCGTTGTACCGGTGCCCCGGAGATGCCATACGCAAAACCTTTGCGCTTGGTGAACATATCGGAAAGTTCTTCGGCATCGTCCCAAGCGCTGTTTTCCACGATGTAGTTGACGTTGGAGCCGTAGGCGCCATCGGCATTCGAGAACACCCGAAGTGCTGCGGTTTCCATATCGCAGTTATGCTCTTCGGCGTAGGCGAGGGCATGTTTGCGCACGAAGTTTTGTTCTAATGGTTCGTCGGCGACGGCGGCCAAATAGGCGGCTTCTGCCAACAACTTGGTTTGCAGCGGCAATAGATCACGGAAAATGCCAGATAGGGTCATCACCACGTCGATCCGTGGACGGTCCATCTTTTCCAGCGGAATAAGGTTGGCACCGGCCAAGCGGCCAAAGCTGTCGAAGCGCGGGGTTGCACCCAGCAGGGCCAGGGCTTGTGCAATCGGCGCGCCGCCGCTTTTAAGGTTGTCGGCGCCCCACAGAACCAAAGCAATGGATTCAGGCTGTTCGTTGCCGTCGGCCATGTGCCGCGCCAACAGCCCTTCGGCCTGACGCTTGCCCTCTTGATAGGCCGCCGTGCTTGGCATTTTGTAAGGATCAAAGCCGTGGATGTTGCGGCCGCTCGGCATCATTTCGGGAGTCGTCAGTAGATCGCCGCCCGGTGCCGGTGATACGAAATGCCCGCCCAATGCGTGCATCAGCGCCTTAAGCTCATGATCCACTTTGAGCATCGCATCGATACCTGCAAGCCGCTCGAATAAAGCTTTGCTGTCGATGTCGCGGCTTAGTCCCGCGAGCTTCGCGGCTTTATCGGCAGCGGTGCCGTCGACCAGCGCGCGAACCGAGTTCTCGTTTGGCAATTCGGCCTCGCCCATGCCGGCAATCGACATCAGCAGATCAACGCGTGCGTCTTTCGACATCGGCTCACCGACGACGTGAAGGCCGCTCGGGATCAATGTGATCTCAAGTTCTAAGACTTCCTGCCACAGTTTATTGATGTGCTGACCGGCGTCGCCGTTCCACAGCGGCTCGGCATCACAAAGGTCGAGTGCAGAGGCTTCGGCTTGGATCACGGTGGCCAGGGTCTCGCGTTCTTTGGCGGCGTCCGCATCAGACGTGCGCCATGCGGCGATGGCGTCTTTTAGTTTCGGCAGGCTTTTGTACAGACCGGCTTTTGCGACCGGCGGGGTCAGGTAGCTGATCAATGTGGCCGCCGAGCGGCGCTTCGCAATCGTACCTTCGGATGGGTTGTTGCCGGCGTATAAATAGAAGTTCGGCATGCCGCCGATGAGGCGGTCGGCCCAGCAGCTCTCTGACATGCCGACCTGTTTGCCAGGCATGAATTCGAGCGCGCCATGGGTGCCGAAATGCAGCAGCGCATCGGCGCCGAACCCGTCCCGCATATAGCGATAGAATGCCGAGAACGCGTGTGTCGGTGCGAGCCCACGCTCGAACATCAACCGCATGGGGTCGCCCTCGTAACCGAAGCCCGGCTGTACACCGACAAAGACGTTACCCAACTGCACGCCCAAGATGAACAAGTTGCCGCCGTCGGACAAAATTTTGCCGGGTGTCGGGCCCCATTCGGCCTCAATCTCAGCCAGATACGGTTCGTTGCGGACAAAATCGTCGGCGGAGACTTTGGCGTGCACGTTGGCATAGGCGCCAAGACTTTCGGCGTTGCCTTTGGTGATCGCCAGCTCAAGCGCCTTTGGGCTTTCCGGCACATCAAGGGTATAGCCCTCGGCCTTCATGGCGTTCAGCGTATTGAACAAAGACGTATAAACCGACAAATGTGCGGCGGTGCCGACACTTCCGGCACCTGGTGGGAAGCCGAAAATGACAACGCCAATTTTACGCTCGGCGATTTCTTTGCGGCGGAGTTCAACCAGCCGGGACGTGCGGTCTGCGAGCACCTCTGTGCGTTCTTGGCAGGCGATCATGCCGCGCACGGTGCTGTCTTGTTGCAGTTCACAATGACGATCACAGCCTTCGCAATGGCCGCTTGTGGAATGCGAGCGGCCGCCGAAGATCATCGGGCCGGTGGCGCCTTCGATTTCCGGGATCGCCACCATGATCGTGCTTTCAATCGGCATCAGGCCGCGCGCCGACCCCTGCCAGTCTTCCAGGCTTTGGAATTCCAGCGGGTGAGCGGCGATGTAAGGCACATCAAGGTCGGTGAGGGTTTCTGCTGCCGCGTCTGCGTTGTTGTACGCGGGACCGCCGACCAGCGAGAATCCGGTCAAGCTGACCAGGGTGTCGATGATGGTCTTGCCGTCTTTGCGGAAGAATTTGTCGATGGCCTGGCGCGCGTCCAGGCCGGATGCGAAAGCGGGAATCACTTTGAGGCCGCGGGCTTCAAAGGCGCGGATCACACCGATGTAATGGTCGGCGTCGTTCGCTAAAACATAGGAGCGCATTAGCAACAAGCCGACGGTGCCAGTCGCCTTTTTCGGCTGCGCCGGTAGCAGTGCGGCGTCATCAAAGACACGCGGCTCAGCGTCCGGGTGGAACAGGCCGACGTCTGGATAATCGGTCGGCGCATCGGCACCGACATTGCCGTTCAGATGTGCACGTTCGCCGGCGGCGTAACGGTCGACCAAGAACTTGACCAAGCTGACCATATTCTCGTCGGAGCATGCCAGCCAGTATTGCAGCGTCAGGAAGTATGCGCGCATATCCTGCGCCTTGCCCGGGATGTATTTTAAGATGCGGGGCAGACGGCGCAGCATCGCCATCTGACGATTGCCCGCAGTTGCCGGTGCGCTTTTGTCGCTTGATTTCGGTCCGGCCAAGCGCTTCATCAGTTGGATGGCTTTGCTCGCCGGCTTGGCCATGTCGAAGCTGCCCATGTGGGTCAACTTGACGATTTCCGACGCCGACATACAGCATACCATGGCGTCACAATTATCGCGGCGGCGTTGGAGCGCCGGCAACACGGCATTGATGTGGTCTTCAACGAACATCATGCTGGTAAATACGATGTCGGCGGTCTCGATATCCTCAATGCATTTTGCTAACGATTCGGGGTCTGCGTCCCATTCCGATGCTGGATGGATCGTTAGCTTCAAACCCGGCAAATCTTTTTTCAGCGCAACAGCAGCACGCTCAACCACATTTGCCACGTGACCATCAAGGGTCACGATGCAAAATCGGATGGGTGTTTTGTCAGCGGCCGAAATGGGCTTTTGCATCATACAAAGTGTCCACGGTGATTTGCATTGCGCCGCGCTCTAGCGCGAAGCGTTCGGTATTCCGACGTGCTTTACCGCGCACGAAGAACGGAATTTTTTTCAGCTCGCGTTCGGCGTCTGCTTCCCAAACGGGTTCGCCTTCCATCGCGGGCTCTGCCACCTTGGTCTCAGCTTCGGTGTCTGCCTGTTCGGCGTCGTCAGCCGAAAAAGGTGGCGCGGGCGGAGAGGGGGTCTGAGAGATGTGAGAACCTCTCGTGCCCGCGCCTAGGTGAGACGGGTTGGCGTCATCGTTAAATTCAAAGTCTTCGCGGAACATGCCGAGGAGGTGCTCTTCCAGGCCCATCACCAGCGGGTGCACCCAGGTGTCGAACAAAACGTTCGCACCCTCGTATCCCATCTGCGGCGAATAGCGGGCGGGGAAATCTTGAACGTGGACCGGGGCCGAGATCACGGCGCAGGCAACGCCTATACGCTTGGCGATGTGGCGTTCCATCTGTGTACCCAGCACCAATTCTGGCTGAAGCTCGGAAATCTTTTCTTCGACTTCCAAGTAGTCGTCGGTGATCAGGGCTTCGAGGCCGAACTCTGCGGCACAGGCGCGCACATCGCGGGCGAATTCACGGGAATAAGTGCCGATGCCGACGACTTCGAAGCCGAATTCTTTTTCGGCGATCCGAGTCGCAGCAACGACGTGCGTTGCATCGCCAAACACGAACACGCGCTTGCCGGTGAAGTAGGTGCTGTCGACCGACTTTGAATACCACGGCAGCCGGGATTCTTCGTCCGCGAGCACGGCGCTTGGATCGATGCCGGCGACGTCAGCGACTTCTTGAACGAAGGCACGGGTCGCGGCGACACCGAGCGGAACGGTCTTGATCGTTGGTTGTTTGAACGTGCGCTCCAACCAGCGTGCGGTCAGATCGGCGATTTCCGGGTACAGCACAACGTTGAAGTCGGCCTCACCCAGTGTTGCGAGGTCGGCGGGCGTTGCACCGCGCGGTGCGGTGACGGCGACATCAATGCCTAAGCGGTTCAGCAGGCGGGTGATCTCGGTGACATCGTCGCGGTGACGAAAACCAAGGGCCGTTGGGCCGAGGATGTTACAGACCGGGCGCCGATCCGCCGGGCGGGCAGGGCGCTCGTAGCCAGCTTCGGGAGCGTTGGCCCCGGCGAATGCGCGGACCAATTGATAAAAAGTCTCGGAAGCGCCCCAATTTTCTTTGCGCTGATAGGCCGGTAATTCGATGGGCACGCAAGGGATCGGCAAGTTCAACGCTTTCGCGAGACCGCCTGGATCGTCTTGGATCAACTCGGCGGTGCAAGAGGCCCCGACCAGCAATGCTTGTGGTTTAAAGCGCTCATATGCCTCGCGGGCCGCTGTTTTAAACAGCTCTGCCGTGTCGCCACCCAGGTCGCGGGCTTGAAAGGTGGTGTATGTGACCGGCGGGCGCTTGTTCAAGCGCTCGATCATCGTGAACAGCAGGTCGGCGTAGGTGTCGCCCTGCGGCGCGTGCAGAACGTAGTGCAGCTTTTCCATGCCGGTTGCGACGCGCATCGCGCCCACGTGCGGCGGGCCTTCATAGGTCCAAAGCGTCAATTTCATGGCTTAGACCTCCAACCGGCTGCGGCGAACCAGGGGGCGGGCGAACAGCTCGGCGAGGTCGCCGGCCTGATCGAAGCCTTGGATCGGCGTAAAAATAAGTTCGATCGACCACTTGGTGGTCATACCTTCGGCCTCAAGCGGGTTGGCGAGGCCGAGGCCGCAGACGACGATGTCGGGATTTGCATCCCGGCAACGGTCCAGTTGATTCTCGACGTGCTGACCTTCGCTGACCTGCGTGGTCGATGGCAGGGCAGCTAATTCGTGCTCCAAATGCGCACGGTGCAGGTAAGGCGTACCGGCTTCGATGGGGTGCATCCCCAATTCATTGGCCAAGAAGCGGGCCAGAGGAATTTCCAACTGCGAATCGGGGAACAGGAAAATTCGTTTGCCGTTCAACTGTGCGCGGTATCGCTCAAGCGAGATCTCAGCGCGCTCGCGGGCCGGTGCGACAGCGGTCTCAAAAGCGTCGTCGCTAATGCCGAAAACGTCGGCGGCGGCACGGAGCCACGCTTCTGTGCCTTTGGCGCCTAAGGGGAACAACGCCGGAATATGTTTGGCACCGCGCTCTTCAAGCTCGCGCGCGGTGTCGGCCAAGAACGGCTGCGCCAACAGAAACTTGGTATTTGGCCCGACCGGCGGCAACGCGTCTGACCGGCGCGGCGGCAAGAAGTGTACAGGGCCCAGGCCCATGCCTGCAAATATCCGCTGGAACTGGTCCTCGACCACATCGGCAAGGGCACCGACGACCATGAGTTCTTGGCGCGCGGTATCCGAGGTAGCCGGTAATTCCGGCACCAACGAGGCCAAACAGGCGTCTTCACCTTGAGTGAACGTGGTTTCGATGCCGCTGCCGGAATAGCTGAGGATTCGCACGTCCGGTGAATAGGTCTTGGACAACCTGTTCGCGGCGCGCGGCAAATCCAGCTTGATCACTTCTGATGGGCACGAGCCGACCAAAAACAAAAGCTTGATGTCTGGCCGTCGCTCCAACAAGCGGGTCACGACTTTGTCCAACTCGTCGTTCATGTCGGCGAGACCGGCAAGGTCCCGCTCATCAATGATCGCGGTGGCGAATCGGGGTTCGGCAAAAATCATCACACCGGCCGCAGATTGGATCAGGTGTGCGCAGGTGCGCGAGCCAACCACCAAAAAGAACGCATCTTGAATTTTCCGATGCATCCAAATGATGCCGGTCAGGCCACAGAAGACTTCGCGCTGGCCGGATTCTTTCAACACCGGCACATCGCTGCAGCCACCGGCAGCAGGGATGGTATCGCGTTCAGGGTGGTCGATGGCGTTCATTCAGCAGCCCCCATGACGGCGCCGCTTAGCTCGCTGGCAGGCGCATCTTTTGCGCTTTGCAGGCGTGCAGCACGCAATTTAATGATGAATTGACCGGCGTTGATGACGTAGGTGACGTAGGCGGCGAGCGCCAAGTACATCAGGCCGTCGGCGCTCAGCAGGCCGCTGGCCAATGCCAACAGGTAGGCCGTGTGCAGCGCCAGCACCAACATTGAGAAAACATCTTCCCAGAAAAACGACGGCGCAAAGAGATAGCGGCCGAAGACGACCTTTTCCCAAATCGCGCCGGTGATCATGATGGTGTAGAGCGCCATTGTTTTTAGCACGATGGATGCATGCGCCCATGCCAATCCTTCGCCGGTTTGTAGATATTGCAAAACCAAATACAGGCTGACCGCGAATATCACAAACTGCAGCGGGGCTAGGATGCCCTGGACCAGTGTCCATTTCGTTGTGTCGCGCCGCACACGCTCTTCGGGGGTGTAAAGCGGGCGTGACTGGGGGGATTGGTGATGTCGTGTGATGCGTCCGGATGTCGCCGGCCAGGGGCAGAAGTCAGCCCGTTCGATGATCTTTTCGAAAAGACCGTTTTGAGATTCTTTGTTTCCGAGTGTCAGTCTCATTTGACAACATTCACTGACTGGATGCATGATTTATTCGCACCGTAAAAGTTGCCGAAGAGCAAACTATCGGAGCTTCGCAGGCATTGGCTTGCGGCAACTTGGAAATTACGTGGATACATCTTTGCCTCCCCAGACCTTTCTTCTCACCGGCCCTTCTATAAATGAAACTTTAATTAGGACCGTTGAAACTGTCAATATAAGTTTACGTCAATTTTTGTTGACAGCATTGGGGTTGGACATGTTTAATATGACGTCCTTGTGCAAATGGCACTTGGGCAGCCCGGATGGCGGGCGGGGGCATAAAAAGAATGTACTCACGGTTCCACAATTTCGATTAAAGCATCAAAGAGGCGCGGCGCTTGCCCGCGCCTTTGCTGTATTCGGGGGAGAAACAGATAATGAGTGGTATTCGCCGTTTGGGAGCAGGACGTGAACACGTTTTGGAGATTGGCACCGATGGTGCAAGTTGGCGAGAAATGGCGAGGCAGTGCGAAGCGCCAGACACGGAAATCAGTCGCACGCTGAAAAATACGATTGAGGGTGAAATCATCCCTCGATTGATGATGGCACATTCGGATGACACTGCACTGCTTGCCCCGAAGGACGGGCGCGGTTGGCAGATTTCGCCCAATGCCATCGACGAATTTGTTTCTATCCTAGTTGATCGTGATGATGCCGCAGCCTTCGAGTTTATTTTTGGGCTCCGTGACGAAGGTGCGCCCATCGAAAATATTTACCTGCAATTATTGGCACCCTCTGCACGCCGTCTCGGCGAGCTGTGGATCGAAGATAAATGTCACTTCGTTGACGTGACCATCGGCCTCGCGCGTATTCAGGCTTTGCTCCGTGCGTTAAGCCCAGACTTTAAGGCCGAGAGCGACGTTGATCTGAACGGCTCCAAGGCTTTGCTTTCGGTGCATGGTTCAGAGCAGCACACCTGTGGTTTGTTTATGGTTGGTGAGTTTTTCCGCCGTGACGGATGGTCAGTTTGGTGTGGTCCACCGTCGTCTGAAAATGAAATTTGTGATTTGGTTAGCTCTGAATCGTTTTCGATTGCCGGGTTCTCTTTGAGTTGTGAAGGACTCTCTGAGCCATTACGTGAAGAGATCGCGCGGGTCCGCCAGGCGTCCAAGAATCGGCACTTGAAAATCTTCGTCGGTGGTAACGCTTTCATTGAGGATAGGGCTCTTATTGAGCATATCGGCGCCGATGAATTTGCAACAGATAGTGTTGATGCTGTGCTGCATGCGAGAAAAGCGCTGGAAATTGCTGCGCCTTCTTGATACACCGCAACTCAATTGCGTTGGGTAAGGTTGACGTAAACGATACGAGACATACGTGCGAAGACGACCCGGGGGGACCCGATCGTTAATTTGTTTTTTGCGGAGTAGTTGCTGGGAAATGGAAGCGGGTGGTGCAAACGCCGAAGGTAAGTCCTTTAGCTTCCCCGATGGTAGCATTGGTGAAATGGGCACAGAACTCGTTGCTGGGTTGATCTCGGCAACGGCTGATATTGCTTTGGTCCTTGATGATGATGGGATCATTCAAGATATCTCGCTGGGCAAAGGTGACCTTGTTGATAATGAGATCGAGTCATGGGTTGGTAAGCCTTGGATCGAGACCGTCACGCGCGAAAGTCGCGATAAAATCACGGATATTCTAAAGGTCGCCTCGACCGGTTCCGCCGGTCGCTGGCGTCAAATCAATCATAAATCGGCTCAGGGCATTGATCTGCCCGTTCGCTATTTGACGTTCCGGCTCGGCGAAAGCGGGCATTCGCTCGCCTTTGGGCAAGACCAGCGGGCCATTGCTTCGCTGCAGCAGCGTTTGGTTGAGGCGCAGCAGTCTGTCGAGCGTGAATACTCCAGGCTGAGATTGGCCGAAACGCGGTATCGCTTGTTGTTCCAAGTCACCGGTGAGCCGGTTATTATTGTCGATGCGGAATCGTTGCGTATCCAAGAGTGCAATCCAGCCGCCGCCGATATTTTCAATACCGAAGCAAAACGCATCGCGGGGCGTGGGATTCTCAAGCAAATTGCCACTGCGGATCAACATGCATTTGAACGCTATCTTGAAAAGGTCCGCAGCGGCGGCAATTCGGGGACGATTGAATGCGGATTGGTCAATAGCGGCCCGACGGTGACACTGTCTGCATCGCTGTTCCGCCAAGACAACAGAGCATTTTTCCTTATTCGTTTTGCTTCGTCTGCGGTTCATGCCAATGCCGGCGACGAAGACTTCGGTTTGGCAGCGCTGATCGAGAATTTGCCGGACGCTTTTGTCGTCACCGACAGCAATCAACGTATTTTGACGGCGAACAATGCGTTTCTTGATCTGACGCAGATGGCCAGTTCAGAGCAACTGAGCGGTGAGCGTTTGGATCGTTGGCTCGGCCGCACCGAAGTTGATTTTCGTGTCTTGATCAATACTTTGGCGGAGCGGGGCGCCGTGCGCCGTTACGCGACCGCAGTGCGCGGAGACCTCGGCGCATCAGAAGAAGTCGAAGTCTCGGTCGTCGGCGCACATAATCGCGACCAAGAATGCTTCGGCTTCGTGTTCCATCAAGTGGCCGGTGCTGGTTTCGGCGCGACGGCCACCCAAGGCGACGCGGATTTGCACCGTTCCGTCGAAAAGCTGGCGGAATTGGTCGGGCGCGTGCCGTTAAAAGACATCGTCCGCGAAACCACCGATATGATCGAGCGTATGTGCATCGAAGCTGCGCTTAATTTGACCGGCGACAATCGGGCGTCTGCGGCCGATGTTTTGGGGCTGAGCCGACAAAGTTTGTACGTTAAATTGCGCCGCTTCGGTTTGCGCGACTATGACGGCGGCGACTTGAACTAGATTTCTCATTGCGATTTTCGGACTGATTTCGTTTTACTGCTAATTTTTGGCAGAATTCTGCGATTCTAGTGTAAGTTTAAGTTGACGCTTTTGAAGGTGTCAGTGTAGCTTTACACTATGACGCAAAGAACATTTCCACAGCCTCGTGCGGTCCTTACGTTGCTTAAACCGATCACGTGGTTTGCGCCGATGTGGGCGTTCGGCTGCGGCGCGGTATCTTCTGGATTAGCCACCGAAGGGCGCTGGTTGACGATTGTTGCCGGCATTGTTTTGGCAGGCCCGTTGGTGTGTGCAACCAGCCAAGCCGTCAATGATTGGTTTGATCGCCACGTTGATGCGATTAACGAGCCAGACCGACCGATACCATCTGGACGCATTCCCGGCACTTGGGGGCTTTTCATTGGCATCGGCTGGACGTTGCTGTCGATGGCCGTCGCCTATTGGATCGGGATTGAGGTTTTCTGGGCGGCGTGCGTTGGGCTGGCTTTTGCCTGGGCTTATTCGGCACCGCCGTTGCGGTTCAAACAAAACGGCTGGCTTGGCAATGCTGCCGTCGGGATCTGCTACGAGGGTTTGCCTTGGTTGACCGGTGCCATGGTGATGATCGGCGGCACACCCGGTTGGGAAATCTTCACGATTGCCGGCCTGTATAGCGTCGGCGCGCACGGCATCATGACGCTCAACGATTTTAAAGCCATCGAGGGTGACCGGGAATTGGGTGTGCGTTCATTGCCGGTGCAGCTCGGCGCCGGGCGAGCGGCCAGGCTGGCGTGTCTTGTCATGGCAGCGCCACAGGTCGTGGTGATCTTGTTGCTGCTGCATTGGGATTCGCCGTATTACGCGATCGGCGTGATCGGTGTATTGCTCGCGCAATATCTGCTGATGCCGAAACTGCTCAGCGATCCAGAAAAATATGCGCCTTGGTATAATGCCACCGGGACGTCGCTTTACGTGTCGGGGATGCTGGTGACTGCGTTTGCACTGGGTGCGATGAGGAGTGCTGGTTGATGACTGAAATCAACCCGGTAAGTCGTCCGCTCGGTTGGCTCGGGATAGTCCGAATGGGGCTCGTACAGATGTCATTGGGCGCGATCATCGTGCTG
>Ga0129324_10001699_pt1 | contig 13997 bp, 21 predicted proteins | sample CPBDNA_7_FD_96879 | JGI IMG/M metagenome (GOLD analysis project Ga0129324, IMG submission 96879) | Freshwater to marine salinity gradient microbial communities from Chesapeake Bay, USA - CPBay_Spr_15_0.2_DNA | ecosystem: Environmental > Aquatic > Marine > Coastal | place: USA: Chesapeake Bay... | reverse complement strand
TTTTTCAGCAGGTATTTAATCACCTGAAGCAGTTCTTCTAAAGAACTGAGTTGACCTCTAGAGTATTGTAGCTTCTCTATGCTGTCAACACCATGCACGATATGATCTTTTTTGGTATCTATTAATTTGTAGATTTCTTTCCTTATACGATTAATTGTATCTATATCCATCATTTAATAATGGCTTAACAAATTTATACTTTATTGGCAAGATAAACATTCATCGCTATTAAAATCTAAGTCCTCTAATGTTTCTTTTTTAATAGGCTTGCATTTATCGCAAAAAAACTCGTTGTCTTTTACTTCAAATTCTTCATGACATTTTCCACATTCACTAGTCATACTACTTGCCTTTTTTAGTGTTAATGATATCCGTTGCTTTAATTCCATACACAGCAGCCACGACTGAAATCCAAAGTCCAGTTACCCACCAAGGCATGTTTTGTAGTTTTTCAAAATACAGATCTAACTTTTGAGAAATTTTTTCATCTTCTGCAAATACAGAATATGCTAATAAAAACAACGGTGATGATAGAACCAGTAAAATGAATTCGTCCTTCCAATCATTTTTTTGTGATTCGAATATCTTCCCAGTGTATTCAATCTCTCCACGTTTCATTTTTTCTGCATGCAAAAGTGCAGCTTCAGACATTGCTACCTCTGATGCTTTTTTATTTTTGTAAATTTCAAGTCCAGCTTTAATTCCAGAACCTAATAAACTCCATGGGAACATAATGCTTGAATTATAACAGAAAATAATTGTTGACTCTAGTTATGGGATTTGATAAGATACCTTTATGATTAATTTTAACAAAGGAGAATAATCATGAACGAAGTAGAAAGACTAATCAAGCGGGGCAAAGAACTAGAAGCTAGTTTTGCTTCCCTTGATGTAAAAATTGCTACTCATAAAAAATATGATGAGTGCAATGTTCTACCGTCTAATCTTCCATACGTAACTGCTGCTGAAGCAGGGAAGGCTTTTAAACTTTTATGTAAAAAGTTTGGAAAGAAAAAAGTATGGAGTGAGTATAGAAAAGAGTGGATTACTAAAAAGATGAGAGGACAAGTCTGGGAAAAACATCCTAGAAAATGTTGGGTTTGTCTTTCAGGTGATCCAAATACTTTAGGTAAAGGATGGAGAAGAATCATACACGATGTATCACATATGATTCATCAATTCCTTCGACCAACTTTTCAAGGTCATTGTTTTCAACATGCTGAACTAGAACTTGAAATGGTTAAGTATGTTTTACAACAAGATTGGTTGGAGGGTGCTCTTAAACCTAAAATAAAAATCTTATCTAGTGATGAGAAAAAGCAAAATAAAATTAAAAATTTGCAAAGTCTTATTAAAAGATGGGAAACAAAAAATAAAACTACATTAACTTATTTGAAAAAATATAAAACTAAGTTAAAACGCTTAAGTAATTAAAGTTTAACAGGAGTTGGAAGATATTTTTCTTTCAACTCCTTAATTGCTTTAATAAATTTATCCTGTCTTCTTTTTCCAAAAAAAGGAAACATAGTATATAAACAATTAATTGCAGGTAAACCATTAGCACGCCAATGATATTGTCTTTTATAATTATCTCCTCTTGATTTTCTAACAGTAATAGTTCCTATATTAAAAAATTTTTTAAATTGAACTACGATATCTTCATCCGTCATTTCTAATTGAATTCTAAAATATCGTCTGCCTTTTCCACATGACCAAATACCAAAACTACCTTCTCCCTCAAATACACCAGCTAAAAAAGCTAGTTTATTTTGAATTAATGATTTAGTTGGTTGTTTATCTAAATTGATATGAGATAAATCCATTAATACAATTTTGTTTTTTTGTGTCCTTGAACTTGTATTGATTTAGTTCCACGAGTAGATACCATGGATCCTTTACTGGCTCTAACAAAAGTCATTTTTTTAAATGGATTTTTTTCTTCTGGTGTTAATGGTTCTAATTTTGGTAATGGTTTTATTTCTGGTGCATCGGATCCTCCAAATTCTCTATCAGGGTCTTGGTAATCTGGATTAAGATTCATAGCCTCTTTCATGGCTCTTGTTTTTCTTTCTCCTTGGATCATAGCAACTAGACCAGCCCCAGGAAGAGCCATTCCTAATCCCATGTCTTTACCAGCGTCTATAGTATTTCCCCATCCTTCTATTCCAGAATCTCCTGTATAACTTTTTCCAATATCAGTGCTTAGTCCTCCAGGGCCTGTATCGGTTGATACTCCAATGCCATCTCCTCCATAATCAGCAGCACCGAAACCAGCATCATCATCATCTCCTACGCCACCAGCGTAATATTTTTTTACTTTAATTTTTTTCTTTTTAATTTTTTTCATAGTATTAGTATACTCTTTTTTTTAAAGGCACGCTAATCCCTTGCGGATTAGGTCCTTTTTCTGGTGGAGGACCAAATCTTTTTCCTCCACTAAGTCCCTTTTTATTTTTTTGTTTTTTTAGTGACACCTTTTAACTTCTTTGAGTTTTCCATAGCATAAAAAACATTTTTAGCTTTTTTCTTACCGTATGTTTTTTCCATGGACTTCATTATTTTTTTACCTTTTTTATTTAGTGGCATATTATTTTTTTCCTTTATGCTTAGAGCCTTTCATCATTTTACCATCTGGCATCATGTGGTACCCTTTTTTAGTTTTTCCACCTTTTTTATAGCCCATCTTTGCAGCTACTTCTGGTGCTTTTTCTTTTAATGCTTTAATGCCTTTTCCTTTGCTTCCTGCGGGTATTGGTTTTTTCATTTATTATTCTCCTGTTTATTTTTGTTGATTTTGTTTCTGTGCTTGTAAATTTAATTTAGCTTTAGCAATTTCAAGTCTATCTTGTTGAGCGTCTTCTTGAGATTGTAATTTTTTTATATCTAAAGCTAACTCAGCTTCTTGTCTATCAAATTGACCTTGTTCCTTCATTTGTGATTCTTGAGCTTTACGCTGTAAATCCATTGCACGTAAATCTATTTCTTGTTGTTTCAATCGAACTAAAGGATCTTGTTGTTGTCCAGCTACTTGAGCCTCAGCCTGCTGCAGTTGTGCAGTCAACTCTACAATTCGTTTTGCAATCATTTTATTAACTTCTACTTGCATAGCCTGTGCATCTTGTTGTTCAGCAGATCTCATTCTAGGATCCGCTTGTACTAAAGCCATAACTTCTAAAGTTGCTTGGAAACTTACGTGTTCAGATATGTGCGCTTGCATTAATGCATAAACTTGAGGATTGATTTGAACCATTCTGGTCTGCATAAAAATAGAATGCGCTTGAATATGTGAAGTATGATCTTGATCTGGAAATGCTTGTAGTATTTGCATTTGTAACGCTAGTGCATTTTCTTTCGCAGGGTCCATTGGCTGTGGTTGTTGAGGTGGATTAAGTAACATATCAATGTTCTTAGTCCCTAAACTCTCATACACTCGTCTATATGCTTCATAAATGTTGTGCATTTGCGGATTGGACTGAGCAATTTGTAATTGTGTCTGTGCTAAAGTCACTCTTTGTGTCATTGACCATAAATTTGGGTCTGCCATTGGTAAAACATCTACTCGATCATCAAAATCAGAGACCTTAATCGTTCTTTCTCCGCCATAAACATCATAAGGATACTCTGGTGGAAGAAATTCTGAACAAATTCTTGATAAAATTTTAAATTCTTGCTTCATTGCATAGTAACAACGCTTGTGAATCGAACTCATGACCCTCGAACCACGTTCCATTAACGCAACTGTAGTGCCAACAGCCGCTTGTTGGTTGCCATCTCCTACTTGTAAGTCCGCAATAGCAGCAAATCGTTGTCCCGCAGTGACTACAAAGTTTAATAATCCGAATAAAGTTTGACTTGGCTCCTTAAAAGGAAGCATTTGGAACTGATCTTTGATGTTTCCACCAGGTGCATCCACATCTCTGAACTCTCCAGGTTGAATAGGTTGGTCATCATCACGTACTTTCATACCTCTAGACTTAAATCCAGCAGGTAAATTGGACAACGTACCAGCATCTAGCAACTGTCTTAGTGCTTCAGTAGCTGTTCTGGTTAGTCCACCGATCATGTGGAGCAATCCAAAACCGTAAAAACCTAATCCTGGTAAAAATTTGAAGTGAACAAAGTATTCAATTCGTTTATATCTTGGATCGTCTGCTCTGTAATTTCTATAAATAGATAAAATTTGTCCTGTATTTTCTATAACAGTTACAATGTAAGGAACTTTTATATTTTTTTCTTTACCCGTATCTTCGGAAGTATATTCTTCTAGATCCAAATCTACATGCATTTCTAAAACATTGTATAATAATTCGTTGTAGGTAGGAGTAATTCCTTCAATCTTATTAATTTTTTCTTGTGTTTGATCTTGTTCTACACTTGGTTCTTTTAAATCTATTTTAGAATAGATGCCAATCTCCATTTTTTTTAAAATTTCGTTCTCTGTCATTTTCATGACTTGAGAAATTCTTTCGCACTCTGCTAAACTAGTAGCATAGTAAGGAACCACTAAATCTCTTGGATGAATATATTTAGATACAGGTCGTTCTAATAATTCATCGTAATATACTTTTTTAAAAGTAGATCCTGTTAGCGGTAAATAATACAACATTTGATCCACATCTGTTGTATATTCTTCCATCTTATCCATAATAAGATAGTTCATATAATCTTTTACTCTAGCTGCTTGTTGTTCTTTTTCTGGATCTGGCTTTCCTACAATCTGTGTTCGTACAGGCCCGTCAGGTGGAAGAAGTTCTTTGTAGGCTTGTGCTTGGAATTGCACGCATGCTTCATTAAGCATGGGATGCGAAACACCGCTTGCACCTTTGAAGGGTCTGTTCAATGGATTGTATTTTATGCCGAGTAAATCTAAACCTTTAGTGATGGTATCTTCCCATTCTTTTCGGGAACCTAAATCATTTTTATAGTCTTCTATTAAATCATTCGCTAATGTTTTTAATTCTTTTTCATCTAAACGATCTGCAATGTTTTCTGCAAAATTAAATTCTTTTTGTGGTTCCTGATCCGTGGTCTCTGCTCCGTCTTCCACGATGGTTATTTCATCGACAACGGCTGAGGGATCAGTGTCCTTGGCAAGCGCCTCTTCTTTGGCGATCTGTTCTTCTAAAGATAGATCCGCATTATTTTTTTCAATAGGCATTACTATTCTCCTACCAAACTTAGCACAATTTGCAAGGTTTAGTTTTTGCTAATTTTGTTTTTACTTTTACGTAAGATCCTGATTTATATTTGTTGGTAGATCCACCATAATTCATTTTAGATTTCTTGAGTTCCTTTTTATCTTCCTCATAATCAGGATACATATCAGGGGCTCCTTTGTAACCTTCTCCTTCATAAAAATCTTTTGGTTTTTCTTTTGGCATTACTTTTTTATCAGCAATTAATCCTGCAGCTGTACCTAATACAGCTGTCCTATCAGCTTCTTTTCCTGCAGCTGTACCTAATACAGCTGTCCTATTAGCTTCTTTTCCTGCAGTTGTGCCTAATACAGCTGTCCTATCAGCAATTTCTTTAGCGTTAGGATCTCTTCTTTTTCTTTTTTTGAATTTAGGTTCCATAGTTTTCTCCTTAACAAATTTTAGTTGGTTTAGATCTTGCTAATTTATTTCCTCTGGCTTTAATCATTCCGCCATGTTTTTTAGAAACTTCTGGGGCTTGTCTCTCCATATACAAACCAATACCTTTATCAGATTCAGATTCAGATAATTCTTTTTTTCTTTCTAGTTCTTTCTTTTTCAAATATCTTCGTAAATGAGTAATAGGACTTAATCCTTTCATAAAAGGATATGCGTTTGGAGTTTCCTCTTTCAGTTCTATCTCAACTTCAGTATCTATATTTTTCTTTGCCATAAGTTCTCCTAACCTGCGTAATATTTATATTCTCGTTCTAATCTAGGATCATCCTTTTCATCGGAGTATGTACTGATTAAACCGCCTTGTCGATATCTTAACATAGCTTGTGTGGTGCTGTCGACATAGTCATCGTGCTGACCATGAGGAAATGCAGCGCATTCTTCAATCACTTCATCTGCCCAATGTTCATCTGGTGCCCATACCATTCCGCTTTCAAATATAGGGGCTACAGCATTGGCTCTAGTAAATTTATCTCTACCTTTAGCAGGAACATAATCTAATACAGGTATTCCCATTTTACGCATCTCTTGAATTAATGGTTGTCCTGTAGCTTTTGCTTCAATAACAATACTTTCTGGTTCCCAATATCTATATAAATCATAAGCTACTATTTTAAGTTCTGGAAAATCCCATCTACCTTTTTGTGCATCTAATAAAATAATATTGGGCTCATATCCTTCTACAGGATAAAATATTCCCCAGACAGTTAGTGCAGAATAGTCAGCAGTTTCTTTTTTAGAATAAGCTGTATCTAAACTCATAATCACATGTTGTAGTTGAGGTATTCGTTCATCCTTCCAAACTTTCCACCACTCACGTTTTAATATGGCACCCTCCTCCGCAACAGGATCCTGCATATACTGGGCATTCCAATTGTGAACAGAAATAGACGCTTTGACTTTTTCTAATTCTTCTAGGTTCCAATATTCAGGCCACACTGGGTTCCCTGATTCTAATATGGCTGGAAAATTAATTACTTTCCACTGATCTGATTTCACTTCTTTTTGAGCCTTGATGAGCCTTCCTGTTAAATCATCTTGTGCCCATCTAGTCATAACTACCACAATGGTTCCACCAGGTTGTAAACGCTGACGAGGTCCTGAACTATACCAGTCGTACGTCCGTTCCATTGCAGTGTCAGACATAGAATCTTGTTCGGTATGTGGGTCATCAATAATTAATAAATCTGCACCACGACCTGTGATGGAACCTCCAACACCAGCAGCGAAATATTCGCCGCCATGATTTGTTTCCCAACGTCCCTTAGCTTTGGAATCTTCTCTTAATTTCACATCTCCAAAAATTTGTTTATACTCTGGGGCATCCATTAGGTTACGAACCTTAGAACCAAATCTACTTGCAAGTTCTGCGTTGTGGGACACCTGCATAATTTTCATTTTAGGAAACTTCCCTATCATCCAAGCTGGAAATAAGTAGGAAGCAAATTCTGATTTAGTATGCCTAGGAGGCATATTCACAATGAGCCTTCGTAATTCTTTATTTGAAATTTTTGTAAACTCATTTGCAATGATTTGATGGTGTCCCCATTCAGATTTTTTATTTGTTTTTCTATAAATGAAGTCTGGCCAAACTTCTTGAACAAAAGTCAGAAAGTCATCTTGACATAATTTTATATACTGCAGCTGTTTGCGTAAAACGATATCTCGCAATTCTTCATCGGATAATGTAACTAAATTATTATTGTTAATTTCTACCATCTTTTTGAACCTTACTAAGTTATATCATTTCAGACTATACTGCGTCTATTCAACTTACACCTTTACACCTAATTCTGGTACCATATTTTTTTCAACCCCAAGTTGAATCGATAAAACAAAAATTGAGTTTGCAATCTTTTATGGCACCACTACCGTGGTTCGTGTACAGTTTTTCCGATAACTTTAATTATCGGAAAGGATCTCATACACCTTTTGAGCTACCTTGTCCCACCGACCACGCATAGGGAACACAGCATCAGGCACCAAGTCCTGTGGTTTTTCAACCCACGAGCGAATTCTATAAAGTTTCAGTGCTCTCTGCGAGAGGGCTATATTGCAGATCAGAACTGGCACACCTTCCTTAACATGTAGATTAATCCACGATAGTTGCCACTTAGATAGCTTAGGATAACTGACGTAATCAGCTTTTAACTCTAACCAAAAAGACTTACCTTTGTATACCCCATACAAGTCAGGTATACCGTTAATGGTTCTACTTTCTATTCTTGTGAAACGTATATCTTTCAAGGACTCTTTGAGGTGTTTCCATAACTTGGTCTCTCGTTTTTGATCTGCCATTTTTATTTATCAAACCCTTCTTGATGAGTGTCAGAACTTTTGGATTGTCTCTAAAGATTTGACACAGTTGATTGGTGATAACATTTACCACATGCTCCTCATGCTTGTCATCCTCAAGAGCAGCGCCCTCGTCTTTCAGTCCTCCATACCACACTGATGCATGGATCAATTCGTGAAGTAATGTGTTAGCAAGATCTCTATCAGATGTATTAGTAGCAATTGTTATTTTATTATTACGAGAATCATATTCACCAAAGTTTTCTTCGGTAAATTTACTGTCGCTGGATGTACCAACGACCACGTCAGAGAAACTAATCTTTATCTTCTTCGGTAGTAATTTTAACAGATCCGACATTGGTTCCTATCTTCCCAGTTGTTAACAGTTTCCAAAACTGTTCTTCGCTAATCGATGACTTCGGCTTCGATCGTTTTTGCGTTGTGCCCATCGATTTTTTTCGAAAGTTCTTCCAACTTTTTTTCAAGTTCGACACGACTCATACCCTCCAGACCACTTACAGTTACTTCTCGTTTATCTACAAACAAACCAGCTAACTGGCCTGATCTAAATTCAGCGTTAATTGCGGATGCCCATTGTTTATCCGAAGCAGCACTATTCGCATAATACTCAAATCTTTTGTAGCGTCTTAATTTATCTTTTTCATATACAGCTACAGCTTCAGCTTTTTTCTTATCAAGATAAGCAACTACATGTGGATGAAGTTTTCTGTTAGTTAGTCTTGCACCTATTGCAGACGCAGACTTGTCAGACATTTCTTTGCCAGGCTCACCATAAACTTCTTTAACGATATCCATTTTATTTTTTTGTCCCCAATGTTCTATGAGTTTATCAACAAACAATTGCTGCTTAGGAGTTAAATCATCAACAGTTAATTGGTGTCTAGGTTTTTGTCCCATTTATTTTTTCTTTGCTGTCTTAGCCGCTCGTTTAAATTGTTTTGCAGTCGGAGCACCTTTAGCACCAGGCTTTCTCATCTTTTCTCCAGAACCAGCTGCAATTCGTTTTCTCTTTGCATGTATGTTTGCATACAGTCCAGGTTTGGTAAGTCCGCCATATTTAAATTGTTTTTTTATCAAACCGCCATCTCTTGCTCTGCTCATATCAGGAGTATCAAAGTCAGGATTATTTTCAAATCGTATATCAAATTCATCTTTCGGCATCATCTTAAATCGTTTTCTTTTTTTCTCTCTTTCAGATTTAGTAGTGTCTTTAGTTTCATATTCACTCATAATAACTTCTCCAGTTCAAATTCTATTAAAGAGATTATACAGAAAATTAATCAATATAGTAAGCCCCGTTTGTTAGACGAGCACCAAGAACATAGTTAGAGGTACACTATTTTGTACCTAGGTACACTAGAGGTACACTTCTATTTTTGACTTAAGTTATTGATATTAAATAGTAATCATTAAAGAGGTACAGAGGTACACTAGTTTCTCATTTATTTTTTAGTAGTGTCTAAATATCTGTATAACTTCTATAGTAGGATTTGACGTTGTCCGTTATCCGTGGTTCGTGGTCTCTTAAGCTTTAGGTTTGGTCTTATCCTCAAGGCAATTCGCATAAATGCCCGTAATTTGTATATTATTGTAAATAGCTACAGTTTTCATCTCATCTATCTTTTTCTCAACCGCCGCCATGCACTCTTTTTTAGAATTGTAGTAAATTTGTGGACTTGGTGTCATTGGAATACACCCCTCCTGACCCATAAAATCCAGGTGGCATAGCATTACAATCATTATAAAAGTTTCCATGTATCAAATTAGTATAACACGCTTTAGTGACAGATAAAGCTAGTTTTGGTATAATGATAACCAATTTTCATCCTTTGGGTTTAAATTAATCATCATAGTTTAAAAGCAGGCGCTGTTTATCAGTTCCTGCTTTTTTGCTTTTTAGCATTTCTATAATCTTCCTCTTCAATATCGATCGTTTCGTTGGATCGGGATGGTCGGGTACCGATAAAATATATTGGATAGACATCGCCTTCAGTTGTTTCAAAGTATAAGTTTTTTGTTTCATACCAAAATAGTTTCTAACCTATTCTTTGCATGTTTAAAATAATCTTTGTCTAATTCAATACCTATAAAATTAAGTTTGTATTTTTTAGCAACCAAACCTGTTGTTCCTGTGCCCATAAAAGGATCAAGAATTTTACCCTTTTTTATACCAGAAACCTTTAAACATTTTTCTACTAAATTCTCAGGAAATATAGCTGGGTGTTTTTTATCCCCTGCAATTTGTTTTGTTATTTCTTTAGTGGCTTTACTTTTATAAGTTATGTGCCAACAGTTAGTCGTTGTTGTCCACTTTTTACCAGTTTTTTTAAACATTCTCTCTGCGTTATTATATTTGTTGTTATAAGGTACACCTGAAGATTTTAAATCTATTTTTGTATTACCAAATTTTGTAAAGTGAAATAAGTGTTCCCAACCATTTTTTAAAAATCTTTTACTTGATGTTGGTGTATTATAACCCCTAACATAACCATCTATTTCAACTGATTTAGCCCAAATAATATTGTTTTGTAGTTTCCAATTTATACCTTCAGCAATTTTGTATGCTGTAAATGGATTTTCTTTACTTGAAGATAAATTAATAAATAAATGACCATCATCTTTTAAAACATTACAGCATTTATTAAAAATATTTATTAACCATTCTATGTAATCACTTTTTGAATCTTCGTAAGTATTATATTTTAAACCTAAATTATATGGTGGACTTGTTATAATTAGATCAATAGACTTATCAGGTATTGTCGGTAATACCTTTAGACAATCATTATTAAATAATTTCATATAGTTTCTATTCTATTCTTAGCTATATCAAAATAGTTCTTATCCATTTCAATACCAATAAACTCTCTATTAAGATTTTTACAAACAACTCCAGTAGTTCCTGAACCCATATAAGGGTCGCAAATATATTGTGCATTAGGAAAGCAACTAATTAGATCATTAACCATTTTTTCAGGAAATGCTCTTTTATGAAGTCCTTTAGTTCCTTCTGGTTTCCATTCCTTCCAATCAAATACATCTTGTTTGTTAATTACATTATTAAGTTTTGTTTTTGCATCTTTCGCTAACCAATAAACTCTTTCAGTAAATGGATAAAATCTAATCTTATCAAAATTTTGACTTCTGTTTATCCAAACAATTTCTTGTTTAATTATAAATTTACTTTTTAAAATCCATTCATAAGGAGTAATTTGAATGCCATTTTTAATTCTATTTTTGTGATTATACATAATAGAACCATTGTCTTTTAAAATTCTAAAACATTCATTTAATAAATTTAATTGTTGTTCTTGGTAAATATTCTCAGGTAAATTATCATTATAACTTTGATGATAATTATTGCCTGTATGATGTTTGTTTCCTAAATTATAAGGCGGAGAAGTTATAATTAAATCTACACTATTTTTTGGTAACGTAGGTAATACCTTTAAGCAATCGTCATTAAATAATTCCATTAAGCTATTTTATCCTCCGACTTATTTTTTAAACTATTAGGCAAGCTAAGACCGATCATATATTGATGAGCCAGATCCAGTCCATCTCTCCAGTCTTCTCTAAATCCATCCGATGTTATGACCAATGCTTTAGGCGCAATGTTGTTAGTTATGATTAATGCTGCTGTCACAAACTTATCGTAAGGCATTTCATTAGTCTTACAAAATTGAAAAGAATAACCATTTTTCTTTTCGTACTCTTCTCTTGGTAATGGTTTTATTTTAGATAATAAAAAAGTTTCACAATTTTGATTAAACTTTCTTTTACCATTGAATATAATTTCTGAATCATCAATGAATAATTTATCTTCTTGACCTGTAGTTCCAAGAATTGCTTTCCCTTCTTTAGATCTACAAAGTCTTCCGACAAATTTAGTGATTTCGGACCACTCTCTGTCATCAAAGTTTCTGTACTGTTTCCAGTAGTGTGTGTACCCCATGTTAGTTTCCTCCTTTGTTTGTTTGTTTAAATAAACCTAGTTCTTGATTAATCCTTTGTTTAGCAATGTTGATGTATTCTGGATTAAGTTCAATTAAAATACAGTTTCTGTCATTCATAGCTGCTACTAATCCTGTGGTACCAGAACCTCCAAATGGATCTAGCACGACACCATCTGTTGGACATCCCGCTTTAATACATGGCTCTATTAAATCTTTAGGAAAAGTTGCAAAGTGAGCACCTTTAAAAGGTTTGGGGCTAATAGTCCAAACATTTCTTTTGTTTTTCATCGTATAATTATTTTTTTTCAAACCTTTCATTTTAGCCCTACCAGGTGTGTTATTAAGTTTAGTAGTGTCTCGGTCTCTCACATTAGTGTCAAAAGTTTTACATGGTTCTTTAATAGCATCAGCATCGTAATAATATTTTTTTGATTTAGTGATCATCCATATTTTTTCGTGTGCGTTGGTCGGTCTATCTTTCACACTCTCAGGCATCGGATTTGGTTTGTGCCAAATAATCTCAGATCTAATATACCACCCAGCTTCTTGTAATGCGATGGCAACTCTATTAGGTATCATTAATAAATCTTTTTCTTTAATATTTTTTTGCACTGGTGTTCTGGTCACTCCATAATCTGTATTACCTCGTAAAGATTGATTAATAGTAGAAGTTCTGGATCCACTAGAATAACAATCTCCTACATTCCACCAGATAGTAGCGGTATCTTTTAATTTTGGTTTAAAAGTCTCAAATACTTTAACTGTATTCTCAATATAATCTTGATAAGTTTTTTCTAAACCAAATTGTCCATCCACTCCATAATCTCTTAAACCAAAATAAGGAGGAGAAGAAACTACACAATCAATAGAGTTATCTTGTAAATCTTTTATTTTATCAATACAGTTTCCTTGAAGTATCGTTATTCTTTGTTCATCCATTGTGTTTCTTTATTCTGTTTTCTTTTTACTACATTTACAAATTTACTCAACCATTTTTTTTGAGTTTCATCTACTTCTCCCCAATATAAAAGAGTCTCTGCGTCCACTTCCTCTAAATTATTTTTGTAGATAAAGTTTGTATATATAGTTGATAGTTTATCCATGCTTACCATTATTTTCCTCCTTGTTTAATTGTTTCAAAGTTAATTTTAATATAATTTTGGACAATCTTTTTAAAGTGTTCCAAAGATATATCTTTAAAAATACTATCTTGATCTTCGCATTGTTTTTTTAAATTAAGATAATCTTGATCTGTTTTTGGTATTAAATTTATATTCATTATTTTCCTCCTTTGTTTTTTCTAGCTAATGCCAACTCCCTATAAGTTGGCACCGCTTTCCATTTATTTAATTTATTTTGTTCTTTGTCTAACCACTCCATGTGATATTGCAAAGCCTTGTTAAAAATCTTAGTTAACTTTTCTAAGGTAATCTCTCCCCACAATTGAACATCGAAAAATTCTCTTCCTTTGCTTTTCCAATCTCCTACTTGAGGAAGGTTCCATTTGTCGCCTAAGATATTAATTTCTTCTTGAGTGTATTTGAATGCATCGCTGTTAAAAAAATCTACTGTAGCTGCAGTAGGTTTTTCTGTTTGCATAAAAGCAATTTTATCTTTGAGGTGTCTGACCAAAAGTTCTTTTCCTTCTGGACTTCTTTCATAAGGTTTCAAACCAGCCCCAGCACACACACCATTTCTAAAACCTCCTCCAATAGTAAAACCATGATCATACATAACACTGTTTTCTATTTCTTGTTTTGCTTCACAGTATCCGCATGTTCCGATGTCCGAGAGTAATGCTCTCTCCATCATTTTCTTTTTGTACTCTTGCGTATCTTGAACAGGTCTTTTACCAAATTTGATATTTTCTTTATTCCATTTTTTTAAAGTAGAATAAATAGTGTCTGATAAATTTTGCCAAACTTGAGTTTTGTATCTATTTAAAACAGGCACCTCTTGGATACTTACAGAAGAATAGATATCTGAATCGTAATAAAAATTACCATACATCATTCCTCTATAAAATTTTTTTAATTTTTTGTACTCACCATTGTAAATAATATTTTCTGATTTA